>Ga0181557_1000359_pt1 | contig 58472 bp, 56 predicted proteins | sample 011ome_23_FD_148632 | JGI IMG/M metagenome (GOLD analysis project Ga0181557, IMG submission 148632) | Coastal salt marsh microbial communities from the Groves Creek Marsh, Skidaway Island, Georgia - 011506CT metaG (spades assembly) | ecosystem: Environmental > Aquatic > Marine > Intertidal zone... | reverse complement strand
AAGCTCAGAAAGGTAAGAGGTTCATGAAAGGCGACATTACTGTCATAAACGCCGCGCCATCCTCCGGGGCGATTAGGATCTGCACCAAGCACATGATCGTAGACCAACAGATGATCAGCGCCGAGTGCTTCGACGCCTTGCGCATAATCGCGAATTGCGATGGGATCGGTGCCAATTTCATTGTGAGGTAGTACAACGCCTATTTTCATCTTTGGGTTCTTTCTCTAAGGAAAATGAAATTGTAACGAATATTGCCGGTTTTTGCGCTCGCAAGGCTTGGGCATCAAAAAACCTAATAATGTTAAGCATCTTGCTGCGACCAAAACTCTACCAGCTTCGAATGAAAAGCGGCCTTATCGCTGACCGTTTGTGTTCGCCAGGAAGCCGGAAAATAGGCCTGATAAGACCGATCCTTGTATCTAGCGTCGACCAATACTACTACTCCACGATCCTCTTCGCTGCGGATCACTCGCCCGCCGGTTTGAACGATTTTTTGTATTGCCGGAAAACGATAGGCGTAGTCGTATCCCCGAGAGGGTGTACCTCTGGCAGAAGGCGAATCCCCCAAATCAGATAAGGAGCCATCGAGATGCTCGGCCAACGCATCCTGACTTTTTGACTTAGGTGCAAGCCCAAGGGTAATGATCATGACACCTAGGAGACGTTTTCCCTTGAGATCAATGCCCTCGGAGAACTGCCCCCCCATGACGGCAAAACCCAGTTGCTGACTGTCTTCTTGAAACCGAGTCAGGAAATCCTCAACCGTATCATTGGACATTCCTCGTTTTTGGCAAATCAAGGCATAGTCAGGATGCAAGGTTAGTAATTGATCTGCTGCTAACTGCAAGAACTGATAGGACGGAAAATACACCAAATAGTTTCCTGGTTTCGCTGAAGTCCAGGTTTCGATGAGGTCAACAAGGCGCTCGACGCCATGGATTCGGGCCTCATATCGAGTGGGTATATAATCGACAATAAGGCTGAGCTGGTGATCGGTATTAAATGGAGACATTGATTTAAACCAAGTCGCAGTTTCTGGAATGCCCAGCATTTCTTGGTAATAGGCTCTAGGGCTTAAGGTTGCTGAAAATCCCACAAGGCTGTCGGCCAACCGATAACTTTGTTGTAATTGCGGCCCTGGGTGCAGACAAACCAAACGCAGGCTAATCTGTCCATCAGGTTTGGTTAATACACAGCAGTAATCCTCATTAAACTGTTCGAACACCTGACTAAAATGATGCGCCAGAAAGAAAGCTGTCATTGCCGTTTCCGGTAAGGGCGGCAAACCTAAAGCGCCGTCAAAGTCTCCTAAAAGGTTGGAAACTGCTCGCATAAAGGTTTTAAGCTCAGATTTCGGCACTAACACCTCAAACTCGTTCTGATCTGATTTGCGCGACAGGGTTGTGAGTGCTCGGCTAACACGGCTAAAACTTTTAAATATCACGGGTGCGAGGGTTTTAATATCGTCCGCTGCAACTTTCAAAGCGTGCTGATTTATCTCGGCCGAAAACATTTCACGAGCGCGATCAATCAAATTGTGCACTTCATCGACCAAAATTGGATACCGGCCCTTCTGATCATCAAAAAACCGTTTCAGTCGAACCTTAGGATCGAAACAGTAATTAATGTCACAAACAACGACGTCCATCTCCCTAGCGGCGTCTAAGCTCAGCTCAAAGGGACATAGGTCATGCGTTTTTGCGAGCGCCTCAACCCGCTCTCGCGACCAATGTCCAGAGGATTGAGTGATTTCTTGCAGCGCCTCCGGCAGAGATTCGTAATAATCCTTGGCATAAGTACAGACTTCTGGATCGCAGGGTAATTCTGGATTGAAGCAGGTTTTTCGCTTTGCGGTAATCGTGATGGTTCGAAGTGCTTTGGAGGCTTGGTGAATATGTTGAAGGACATTCTCAGCGCTTGCCTGCCCTGCAGTTTTCGATGATAAATAGAACACTTTTTCTGCGTTGGTTGCTGGTAGGCTCTTAAGCACGGGAAATAAACTCGCAATTGACTTCCCAAGTCCGGTAGGCGCCTGCAGAAACAATTGTCTCTGGGCTGTCGCATTGCGATAGACGGCTGCCGCGATATCACGTTGATGGGGTCGAAATGAATCAAAGGGAAACTTGAGCGTCGTTAAGTGCTGGTTACGGCACTCGAGCCAGTGTGCCCTTTGCTCTAACCAAGTAAGAATGGGACGAAGCAGATCAGTGAATTCCGCTTGTAAATTTTCGGCAGTCATGGTTTTGGTAATGACAGCTGTCTTGAGTGAATCTGGATGAACGTACGTTAGTCTTAGCTCTACCTCCGAGAGTTGTTCAGCCTCGCAGATCATATGCCCGTACAGCCGCAACTGACGCCAATGCAGCTGAGAGGTACCGGTTGGAATTTGATCAGGCGCTAACCGAGTGGTTTTAATTTCCTCGATCCACGGTAACCGGCCCTCCTTGGCAGGATGGTAACCATCTGCTCGACCGGCAATCGTCAGTTGATGACCATTTTGATGACATACCGTCGAGACTGACTTTTCCTTTTGATAGTCTGGTCCACGGCTTTTTTGGAGAGCCTGATGCGCAATCATTCCCTCCATCGTAGTGGTTTGGTGTGATACCCGCGCATTGATATCGCCTCGCCTGACGAAGGCAGCAACGGCGCCAACAGAAAAATGCAGCACAAGCCCTGATTTACTAGTAGTAGTCGATTTTAGTGAGGGCCTCATGGTTATCCTGATTTACCTGATGTCTCTATGAGAGCCTCAATATGCATTACCGTCGTTGGTATCCCAAGGTCGGCTAAAAAATTTAGCCAGGCAGTTTGGTGTGACTGTAGCCGGTCCCCGGGCCCCTTGACCTCAATTAATCGATAACCCTCAGCTGTCATACACAGCAAATCGGGGAAACCAGACCGAAAGGTTTGAAGCTGCGATAGCAAACGTTCAAATATTGCTTTTAATGCCGGCCATGGCGTGTGATCGACAACATATTCGAGTGTATCAAGTTCGAGCGAATGCCAGGCTACAAACGGATTGCTCAGACCTTTTTTGGCATGCCAATTTTGCGCTAATGTGGCTGCCCTAAACCGTGACGAGGACAACTCATCGAAACGCAGTCGAAATAAATCCGAACGACACCGTACGAAGTCAGGTTCAAATAAATCCGCGGGCTGCCGAGTAAAAGGATGATGAAAGGCGCCCGCTATTGGGGCAAAGATAATATCCCAAAAAAATAGTCCGAAAAGTCCAGGGTATAGATGGTTTTCTGTGTGATGCGCCAATTGGTTCTGACTGGATAGATAGTTGATGACTTGTTGCTCTACGGGAGGCCCCTCGGTCAACGCTAGTATTACTCGCTCGGTCGTGAAGCGACGCGTTTCAGAGGCTTCGCCAGTACGCTTAGGGCCCGACAGCTGGCGTGAAGCATAAGCGCGTTCATGGGGATCTACTGAGTGCTGTAGAATTTGCTCGCACACGACACGAGCCTCAGGATACTGATTCTGCTTTAACAGCAAGCGGGCACATCGTTCGCGGGCCGGTGCGCGTTCGGTGTGCTGATAACAACTTAGCGCCTCTGGAATCAGGCCTAAACGCTCGTGGACCTTGCCGAGGGCTACATGTAGCTTGTCTAAGCCACGCAGTAGCAGTGAATTTCTCGTATCTTCCGGGACAGGTACCATAGCAGTCAGTGTCCTGAGGCCCGCAGCTAACGCTGTGGTTCTTTCAGTATCCGGGTCGCGGTTTAACTTGCGACTTTCTTTATCCATCAAGGCAGCCCAACCCCGCATATGATCAACCAAGCGACAAGCGTCAACAAGGGATCGATCATCAAAAGCTTGGGCGCTTTCGAGATCAACCGTTTCGTATCTAAAGATTCCGAGGTCAGCAGTAATAAACTCGCTAATGTTTTGGTGTCGATTACCAAAAAACAAGTACTGGCACAGTTCAAATAAGCCTACACGCTCCAATTGAATTATCGGCAAGAACGGTAGCGGATAGTTCTTTAGTAGCACGGCCTCATCGATTTCACCTCGGCTCGCTTTTTTAAGATTCAAGGCCTCTAGCGCGCCTAGTTTTGCAAGTTCTGCCTTGGTACGTAATCGAACGTCTAAATCTGGCCGCTGCCCTTTGATCGATGACAAAAACTGCTGTGCAATAAGGTCTTCAATGGCCCTATCAAGATCCTCTATTTCGCGATATTCCAAACGATCAACACGAAAATAATTGCCCTTTCGCTGGAGAAGCCGCGCGTACAAGGCCCTAGCGTCCTTGGGCAGATACTGAAAATTGATGAGATATTCTTGCTCCTTGGGATGCAGCAATTTTTGATACCGACAGGCGACAAAATCCAGAAGGTAATCAAGATAATCCAGATAATAAAAAGGATTTGCGAGAGGATCTGTTGAGAAACGAAGCATAGCCAAGAAGCTGTATTTTTATACAGTATACAAGCTCTTTATGATCAAACCTACCTCGAAAAAGCCATGAATCTAGGCTGGCGAGAGTTCATATCGCTTCATTTTGTTCTTCCATCGACCGGAGCGGAACCGGTGGGTCAACATCGCGGCTTTAATGAGATAATCCCCTAGCAGCGCCGCGAAAATCCATGTGACTGACAACTCAAGCGCGGCAAACAAGGCAGCTAACCCGACTCGCACGCCAATCAACCCCACCATGGTGGCCAGCAGCGGGTAGCGCGTGTCACCCGCTCCTCTTAGACAACCGCTCAACGTAAATTCAATCCCCATCAGCGGTTGGGCGAATCCTAAAATATAGATAAAGATCACGGTGTAATGAATCACCAAAGGATCAGCAATGAGATAACTCGAAATCTCTCTGGCGAAAAACATAATGACAATCGAGAGGGACATCATGCTGCCAATTGCCAATCGGGTGGCTCGCCATCCCTGATGGGCAGCGGCTTCAGGTTGCTGGGCGCCTAAGTGTTGTCCCACCAGGGTCGCACCGGCGATGGAGAAGCCGAACCCCACCACAAACGATAGACTCAGGATTTGTACGCCAATGCCGTAAGCTGCATAAGGCTCGGTTCCGTAATGCGCAACAATCCAGAGAAATCCGACAAAACCCAACTGAAATATGAACTGCTCTACCGCCGCGGGATACCCGATATGATACAGCTGTTTGATTCGATGCCAGGTTAAAGATCCCGCTCCCCCCGCCCTAACCTTGAGGCGCTTGCCATACCAGAGAGCGAGTAGTACGAAAGCCGCGACGGTAAACGACAAGCCACTAGCCAGTGCCGCGCCATCGGTACCCATCTTAGGAAGTCCCAAATTGCCGAATACCAAGCCATACACCAATACAACATTAACGATATTCATCAACACGCCAATCAATAGCGGCGTACGTACATCCCCTGCCGCCCGTAAGGCTGCGCCCAACACCATGTTGATTGCAAAGCTTACATTGAAGATCGCCAACACCTGAATGAAAGAAGCTGCCAGCTCCGTTGTCGCTTCATTGAGGCCGAAAACACCTGCAATCGATCGAGCAAAGACGATGCAGGGCAACGTCAACGCCAGTGCCACAAGGTTGCCCACCCATAATGACGCACTGGTGACTTGCGCCGCTTCGTGAGTGTTACCTGCGCCCCAAGCACGAGCGACCATTGCGGTGGTTCCGGCTGATATCGCCATCAATACGGCTTGAATGGCAAAGAAAAGACGGTGCCCTGTCGTTACGGCGGCAACCGCTTCAGATCCCAAACTGCCGACAATCTTGATGCTGATAATCCCGATAATGGAAAACAATAGATTCCCTAGAATCGAAGGCCAGGCTAACTCCCAAATCTTTAGCTGAATGGGTGCTGGCTGCTGAGAATCAGGGAAAGAATCTTTTGGCCCTTCTGAAGACATAAAAATAACTCATCGAAAGCGCTATGTTCTGCGCTGGCGACTATCGTTGATTGAGGCCGCGACGATACAGGATGGGACAAAGTCGGTAAAGCTTAGCGATAGAGCACCGGCTGTTGCTCTCAGAGCGCGCAACCTGATTTAACTAACGTCGATAGAAGAATTTAGCCTCGATCTTGAACCTGGGGCCGCAGTGAAGACAACGGTAGCTGCAAGTGTTTGCGCGACCTTGCTTCCCGTAACGTCAAGCACAACTGAACGATTTATCGCCTAACCGGCTAAAAAAATAGGTATTTAAAGCTGATACCAGTTGCCCTATCGAGCGCTAAACCAAAACCTTTTATCGAAACTCTACCCTTCGAAAGCTTTTCACTGGCGGTATTTTGCGCGGGCCTTCTACTAGGAGACCAACGAGCACGGATTCAGGATAACCTCCAATGGGACAACTATTGGATCCCTCGCAGCAAGAGATCAACCGCCCATATACACGCCAGCGCCCTAGGGCTGGACTGCTCAAACGATGGGTCAATGACTTAAATTTTGAACTCAGTGTTAACACAGTTTTAATACATTAATTGAATCTTAATAAAACCTTAACAGCGAACGACTTAAATACCACACTTGCTAACAACAAAACTCTGAGGACACCAAATCTATGAACATCATTCCTAGGTTGACGGTTTTTACTTCACTCACCCTCTTCGGGCTAAGCCCGGCGATGGCATCGGACGATCTTTCCTACTTAAAACAAGCGCTTGTCGATTTGAGCAAGCGTGTTGAGGCGTTGGAACAGGAAAATGACCGATTAAAAGAAGCTCAAGAAACCGTGAGGGTTAGGGCTCAAACCTCAGCAAAACCGACTCCGGCAGCACGAATTGCGAAACAGCCAACGTCATACACACTGAAGGGGGACCTTCGATATCGATATGAAGGTTTCGAGGTCGATGGAAAGGACGATCGCTCACGGAATCGGGTCAGGAGCCGAATCAATTTGGTGGCAAAAACCCCTCAGAACGTCGAATTGGGTATAGGTATCGCCTCTGGGAATGATGACCCAGTCTCTACCAATCAGTCCTTAGGAAGCGGCGGTAGTTCGAAAAACGTCAAACTAAATTTGGCTTACTTCAAATGGTCTGCCTCTGATCGATTGCAACTGGTTGGCGGTAAATTTAAAAACGTGTGGCATAGACCCCACAAAAGTGAGCTGCTGTGGGACAGCGACTATACCCCAGAAGGTCTTGCACTGAGCTACTCGAGCGGTGATTTTTATGCGCACGCGGCCATGCAATTTTTAGAGAGTGATACCAAACGGTCTAATGCTCGAGCAATCTACGGTGCTCAGACGGGATTAAAAGCATCCACTGTTTTCGGCAAATTAAATGTCGGCTTGGGTTTTTATGATGCCGCGGTTTCAGGAGAAACCGTTGTGTTCGGCTCCAGCGATGATTTTTCGGGTAACACGTCAACTTGTCCAGATCTAGTTACCGACTGTTTCTATCGGCACGATTACAGAATCGGACAATTCTTTGCAGAACTCAGTCGAGAGCTCGCCGGACAAAAAATCAGTGTGTACGGTGAGTACGCAAAAAACACGGCCGTTGATGATCAGGACAGCGCCTGGTCTGCGGGGTTTAAAATTGGAAAGGCCGAGCGGCTAGGGTCCCTCGCTTTGGATTATCGGTATCAAGTGATTGAGTCCGATGCGGTACTTGGCTTGTTAACCGGTAGTGACTTTGGAAACGGCGGAACTGATAGTCAAGGCCATATCCTCAAAGGCAGCGTTGGAATCAATAAATTTTGGAAACTGTCGCTGACTTACTTCAACAATGAACAGGATATCGAACAAGAAAAAACAGGCTACGAGCGAATACAGATAGATTCCCAGTTTAAGTTTTAGAACATGCGCGAATGGCCATCCACCCCACCAGTAAGCCCGTTGCGGTCGGATTAATGATGATTACTGACGGTCGCATTTAACATTGTCTCCGCTCCACACTCAAATTCTCTATGGGCTGCTTCAGCAGCCCACCGGTAGCGATTTCGACATGACTAACCGAGGTTGGACGCCACTCAAGGTGAAGGCGGTAGGTGCTGTTTTTTTTAAAGCAGCAACGACCTTCGATGCCTTTCTATGGGATCAAATCACCTGCGAAGCGTTTGGACTGTCATGCTACGGGCCTGTTGAGCGAAGATATTTTTCAGCAGTCTAGCGGCCAACCTTTTTGGAGGGCAACCAAGGACCGCAGGAACAGTAATAAACTAGAGGTAAAGCGTGATCGAACCCAGCGTCTATTGGATGCTGTGGCGCACAATATCACCCGCCGTCATAAAAATGACATCCTCTGCGATATTGGTGCTGAGATCTCCAATTCGCTCCAAATTCGCTGAAATTGTCGCATAAGACATCGCTACATTAACGGACGATGGTTGCGCAATCACTGCCTCGCGCAGTTTAGCGAAATTGCCGGCGTGCAAATCATCCAATTCATCATCCATTGCAACCACTCGCTCTGCCAAGTCGATATTTTGTCGAATCAAGCAGTCGAGACTACCCGTTACCATCTCGTCAACGATGACTGCCATCCGATCGATAGGAAAGCTAAAAGCGAGCGGCGGCTCGGAGGCAATGACATCTGCCCGGGACAAGATATTAATGGCCTGGTCTCCCATCCGCTCTAAATCATTAGTGACTTTGAGCACTGCAACCACAAATCGCAGATCAGTCGCCACCGGCTGATGCAGCGCCAATACTTTTAGACAGTCCTCCTCGACCTCAACTTCTAGCTGATTGATTTGGGTTTCTCGATCGAGTATTTCAGCACGTCGCTCGCCATCTTGCCTCGATAAATAGGCGATGGCCTGTTGAGTGTTTTCTTTGACCAAGCCACCCAGCAGTAATACTTGTTGCCGGACTTTATCGAGATCTCTTTGCAGATGAATGGTCATACCGCCTCCTAGCCAAAACGCCCTGTTACGTATTCTTCAGTCCGCGTTTCTGTAGGTCGGGTAAATACCTGATCGGTTTCTCCATATTCGACCAAATGCCCCATTTCCATAAACGCGGTGAAATCAGAAACTCGAGCGGCCTGTTGCATATTGTGGGTAACAATCACAATGGTGAATTTCTCTTTGAGTTCAAACAGTAGATCTTCAATATGCGCGGTTGAGACCGGATCAAGTGCAGAGCATGGTTCATCCATCAAGATGACCTCAGGCTCCATCGCTAATGCTCTAGCGATACAAAGTCGTTGCTGCTGACCACCCGAGAGATTGAGCGCTGAATCGTCAAGTCGGGAGGACACCTCATCCCACAAAGCTGCCTGACGAAGTGCCGTTTCAACCCGGAGGTTGATATCGCCATCCATTCCATTGATCTCAGGGCCCCACGCAACATTCCTAAAAATAGATTTTGGGAAGGGATTCGCTTTTTGAAACACCATCCCAATTCTCAAGCGCACCTCGACAGGATCGACCTCCGGTGCGTAGAGATCTTGATCGCGGTAGCGTATTTGACCTTCATGAGAAACATCAGCAACAAAGTCATTCATTCGATTAAACGATCGTAACAGCGTGCTCTTACCACAGCCTGAGGGACCGATGATGGCGGTAATTTTCTTCTCGTAGATGGGTAGCGTGACAGCACGTACCGCTGGCGCTCCCGCGTAAGCGATGGTTAGGGCATCGGCCTTGAGTATGGAGTTGTATTCTGTCAACGTTTTGAACCTCGATATCGAATGTAGACTGCAGTCGCATTCATGAGTAATAAAATTGCTAGCAGCACAATAATGCCACCAGCTGCTAGCTCGTGGAATGTCTCTTGGGGCCTGGCCGTCCAATTGAAGATTTGAATGGGCAGGGCCGTAAACTCGTCTAGCGGACCTTCAGGCACAAATGCCACATAGGTCAGTGCACCGATCATGATTAGCGGCGCGGTCTCACCAATGGCTCTGGACAATGCTAAAATGACACCGGTTAAAATCCCAGGTATCGCAGAGGGTAACACGTGATGACGAACCACCTGCCATCGCGTCGCACCAACGGCAAAAGCGGCTTGTCGTAGCGATGATGGGACCGCACGAATGGCCTCCTTGGCTGCAATAATAATAACCGGCATCACAAGCAGGCTCATCGTCATAGCGCCCGCTAAAACACTGCGTTCCAAACCCATAAAGCGTACAAAAACCGCAAGCCCCAGAATGCCATAAACGATCGATGGCACCCCTGCTAAATTAGCGATATTGACCTCGATAAATGCAGTAAAGCGATTTTTTGGCGCATACTCCTCAAGATAAATAGCGGCCAAAACACCGATCGGTATTGCCAGGGAAGCGGTGAGCGTTACCAACCATAGGGTGCCGACCAGAGCTGAGTAAATGCCTGCCTTTTCTGGGAAGCGGGAGGGGAAACTGGTCAAAAACTGCCAATCGAGCCAACCAAAGCCGGCTACCGACACCTGAAAAATCAGAACGCCAAGGATTGCGACCGCCAGAAATGTGACACCCGTGCAAAAGTGCTTGAATAATCGCGAGAGCCACTGACGTCTGGCTAACTGGTCGCTCACAATAAGAGGATTTACCTTATTCATAGACTTCCTGATAACGCCGCATGATCCAGGTTCCTCCTAAATTAAGGACGAAAGTAGACGCAAACAGCACCGCTGCAACTGCGAACAACGTTTCATAGGTAATCGTACCTGAGGGCGTGTCGCCCAAGCTCACCTGGACAATGTACGCTGTCATGGTTTGAATGCTCTCTAGGGGGTTCATGGTGAGATTGGGTGTCGCACCCGCAGCCAATGTCACCGCCATGGTTTCCCCTATCGCTCTAGAGATCGCGAGGACGAAAGAGGCAAAAATACCGGACAACCCTGCTGGAATGACGATTCTTGTACTGACTTCAAATGAGGTCGCCCCTAATGAATAAGCGCCTTGCCTTAAGGCATCAGGCACACTACGCAATGCATCGTCACACAACGATGCAACCATTGGTAGAACCATGATCCCCACCACAATCGAGCCGCTTGCAGCATTAAAAACGCTGATACTCGGGAAAATTGTGCTGAGTAAAGGGGTTACAAAAGTTAACGCAAAAAAACCATAGACCACTGTAGGAATACCAGCCAGTATCTCCAATACAGGTTTGATGATGTTTCGGGTTCGTTCTGATGCGTACTCGCTCAGATAAACAGCGCTCGCAACCCCGACCGGTAACGCGACCAAAGCGGCTCCCAATACAATCAGGACCGTACCAGAAATCAAGGGTAGGATGCCGTAATGTTTGGGTTCTAAGAGTGGCGTCCAGCGAGTACCGGTTAGAAAATCAAGCATCGGGACTTTTTGAAAAAAATTATAGGTTTCAAAGGCTAAAATGCCGATCACACTGACCGTCGTGAGGACTGAAAGCAAAGCACAAAAGAAGAAGAGCTTTTCAAGAAGCCCTTCTCCAAATCGCGTTTGAGCCGGCGACAGAGACGAAGTACTGCCTTTAACAGGCCGAGAACCGACAGCTGCCGTCACTTTACTGCTGTCAGCATGGGTAGCGGCTGCTCTCCTCGATAGCTGCTACCCGTTTCTCGCAATGCAACTCGATCGCCTGCCGCGGCGTAGACCGCTGGCGGTAAAGCAATGTAACCCACCTCGGCAGCAAGTTGACCGGCGTTGGCAAGATAAAAGTCGATAAAATTGCTGACCGCCGGCTTCTCAAGGGAAAGGGCATTGATATAAATGTAGATCGGTCGAGAAAGCGGCGCGTAGGAGCCGTCGTTGATGGTAATTGCAGTTGGCGCGATGGGGCCATTGCCTCCATCAATCGCAACGCTTCGAATCTTCGTTTTATTTTCTTGATAATAGGCGAAACCAAAATACCCTAATGAGTAGCGATCACCAGCGATGCCCTGCACGAGCACATTGTCATCCTCGCTCGCCGTGAAATCAGGCCGACTCGCCTGTTCTTTGCCATTAATCGTCCCGGTGAAATAATCAAAGGTTCCCGAATCTGTACCTGGCCCGTAGAGTTTGATTTCCTCGTCTGGCCACTCGGGCCGAACGTCTTTCCAGGTTCTGACCACGCTGTCGGGCTGCCAAATGCGATTGAGTTCAGAGACCGTTAAAAAGTCGACCCAATCATTGTCTTGATTGACAACAACCGAAAGACCGTCAAATGCCACAGGTATCTCGATCAAACCGATGTCGCTGCTGGTGGCGCGCTCATACTCACTCTCCTTAATGGGGCGGGACGCGGCATTGATATCAATTTCTCCGTTCAAAAATTTCTTGAAGCCACCTCCCGTTCCAGAGACCCCCACGGTGACTCTAACTCGAGGCTGAACCGCTAGATATTCCTCGGCTACCGCCTCGCTAATCGGAAACACGGTACTCGATCCGTCGAGTCGTACAGCACCGCTTAGCCCTTGATCAGATGAGGGGTCTGACGCCCCTCCGCAACCGGCCAGCATGAAACCTAACCCTATGAACAAAATTAATTTCATCAACCTTCCTATATTTAGCCAAACTTTTCAGACCGTGATTTAAGGAGATATTTATTAAGAAATGATTAAGAGCGGATTAATGTTTGCGCGTAATTAACGCATTAATCCGAGGTTTCCACGACTTTGGCTAACCGCAGGGTAAACGTCGAACCCTGACCGACATCGCTTTTTAAGCTGACACTACCTCCATGTGATGTCGCAATATTCTTAACGATCGATAGCCCGAGCCCTGTACCTCCATCCCGCCGCGCCCGAGCACCGTCGACTCGATAAAAACGTTCAAACACTCGACTTTGATGGACTGCCGCTATACCTGGCCCCTGATCCGAGACCGACAGATAGATGTCGGTTGAATCTGACTCAAGTTCGACTGAGATGCTTGTACCTTCAGGCCCATATTGCAGCGCATTATCCAACAAGTTCACAATGAGTTGGCGCAGAGCCTCCTCATCTCCCCTGACTTTTTCCACTGATTGCGGGTTGAACACAATCGCGACTCGACGCTCTTCCGCTGAGCTTGCTCGGTCCTCGACTGCCCTGGCAACAATCTTATTCAATGTAATAATTTCAAACTTAGGCTGATCGGTAGCGAAGGCGTCGAAACGGGAAAGTTTAAAGAGGTCTTGAACGATTGCCGTGAGTCGCTCTGCTTGCTCCATTATGCGCGTAAGAAAACGATGCCTGTCTTCCTTTGGCATTTCCGGATCATCATTTAAGGTTTCTGTGACCGCCTTAATTACGGTCAATGGCGTTTTCAGTTCATGGGAGGCGTTGGCGACAAAATCTACTTTGATTTTCTCTAGACGTTGCTCTGCAGATTTATCGCGCAATACGATAATTGCACCAAGATCAGCACTCCTTTCTGTTTGTAAGTTAAGCACTGAAATGCTCAATAATTGCACGCCCACCTGAACAGTGTGCTCTCGATCTTGTGGTCCCTCACTATCTAGCAATGACTCCACTAACTTCGAGGCTTGGGCAATATGCCAAATGGGTTGTCCAATACAGCTGTCATCGGCTGTCAGCATACTCTGAGCCACGCGATTGATATGCAGGATGCGTTGGTTATGGTCAACCGCGATAACGCCTTCGTTCAGCGCCGATAAAATATGAGCCAGTTGATTGCGGCTGATTTCTAAATTTGCCAGTCGCTCTTGTGTGTTGCGAGCTAGGCTATTAAGTGCTCTTTCTAAGACCGCAGCCTCGTCCTCTCCAACCCCGGGCAGCCTCGCATCATAGTGACCTAGAGCCACTTGTCTCGCAAAAAGCGCTGCGTTTTCAATGGGCCCGTAGACCCGCCGCGTCAAAAAATAGCTTATAAAAGTCAGCAAACAGGTGGTAATCAAGAGCGTCAGCACCAGCTGTTGCCTAATGGCAGACACCTCCTCTCGCAGAGGCGTCATCGGCGTTGCCACCCTCACCAGGCCTCGCGAAACCAACTGATGATCAACACGTTTCGCCAAATACAAAAAATCCTGCCCCAGAGAGACGCTATAGCGAGTTGATAACGCCTGCCCTACCTCCGCAGCCTGTAAAAATTCTGGCCGGGTCAGATGATTCTCCATCCGAGTGGCGTCATAGAAATTATCAAATAGAACCTGCCCCAAAGGGTCAATCACCGTGATTCTAACTTCCGCATTGCCAAATTCAGGGGGAGTCGCTCTAACGGTGTTTTGAGCCAGTACGTCGATGGCAAAATACTCAGCTAGGTGCAGCTGGGCTTCGAGCTTTTCCATCGCTGTCTGTTTAGTGGCCTCATCCAATTCCCGTACGGAGTAGACATAAAAACTCACCGCCGAGACCAATATCAGCAGCATTGAAGTAAACCAAATGCGATAGAACAATCGCTGCTTAATGGAAAATTCCAACCTTGGTTAAATCCGTTTTAAACGTTAAAAAGGTTCAAAAGCAAGTCCGCAACGCGCCAATCAAAACGATTCACTCAACAAAGCGATAGCCTAGACCACGTACCGTTTCTATCATACCTGCGTGATCGCCAAGTTTTTTTCGCACGGACCGAATATGTACATCGATATTTCTATCGACAACCACAACCGCGTCACCAACTGCGCTATTGAGGAGATGCTCGCGGGTTAGCGCTCTCCCTGGATGGCCCGCTAATTCTGCCAGCAATTTGAATTCGGTCGCAGTCAATTTAAGAGGCTGGCCGCCTAGCTTGGCTTCATATCTTGCAAAATCGATGGAGAGTGGCCCGACTTGGATGTAGTCATCGGAGACCTGGCGACTGTTATTCGCGCGCCGCAACAAGGCTTTGACCCGAGCCAACATTTCTCTCGGGCTAAAGGGTTTGGCAAGATAATCGTCTGCGCCGAGGCTTAGGCCAATGACAATATCCGATTCTTCTTCTTTCGCCGATAAGATCATGAGCGGTATCGACCGGGTTTTCGGGTCCGCTCTTAGCTGCTGGCAAATGGAGAGGCCATCGATCCCTGGTAGCATCAAATCTAGAATAACCAATCCGGGTCGCTTGCTTTGGATTAAAGCCAAACCCTCATCACCATCGCCTGCCAACAAGACCTCGTAGCCTTCTCGTCGTAGGTTATAGGCAACCACGTCCTGAATTGCTTGTTCGTCTTCAACGACTACGATTAACGGTTTGTTCATCGAGAGGCCTAACTTATCGAAGATCGCAACAACCTAACTCAACCGCTGGAAAACAAGGCTGGCATTGGTGCCGCCGAAACCAAAGCTATTCGACATGACCGTGGTGAGTCCTGCATTGTCTACACGCTGGGTAACCACGGGTAGATCACCCAATTCGGGGTCCAGGGTGTCAATGTTCGCTGAAGCGCAAATGAAGTCATGCTCAAGCATAAGTAGTGAGTAAATTGCCTCATGCACGCCGGCAGCCCCCAACGAATGACCACTTAGCGATTTGGTTGAACTGATTTTTGGAATATTGTCACCAAACAACCTGCGGATGGCCGCCACCTCTGACGGGTCTCCGGCAGGGGTACTGGTGCCATGGGCATTGATGTAGTCGATTTTCTCAATGTGCTCTGCGGCCATTCGCATCGCCCGTTCACCGCCTTCGCCACTGGGTGCGACCATATCAAAGCCATCTGATGTCGCAGCGTAGCCTACGATTTCAGCGTAAATTTTAGCGCCACGCGCTTTCGCGTGTTCCAGCTCTTCAACCACCAAAAAGCCTGCGCCGCCGGCAATCACGAAACCATCTCGATCAGCATCGAAAGCGCGGGAAGCAGCACTAGGTTCATCGTTGCGCTTGGTGGAGAGTGCGCCCATGGCATCGAAGAGCGCCGTCATCGACCAATGCTCTTCTTCTCCACCACCAGCGAAGACAACCGCTTGTTTGCCTAACTGAATCTGCTCTAAGGCGTGTCCAATACAATGCGCACTAGTCGAGCAGGCACTTGTAATCGAGTAATTGATGCCTTTAATCGCAAAGGCGGTCGCGAGACAAGCAGAGACGGTTGAGCTCATAGTGCGCGTAACTCGATAGGGGCCTACACGTTTGAGCCCCTTATCTCGCAATATATCGGCGGATTCAGTGAGGTTCGAGGAACTCGCGCCGCCCGAGCCAGCTACAATACCCGTTCGCTCATGCGATACAACATCGGGAGATAGTCCCGAATCTGTAATAGCTTCTTTGAGCGCAATATAGGAAAAAGCCGCTGCATCGCCCATGAATCGTCGAAGTTTTCGGTCGATTAAGGACTCTATATCAATCTCTATGCTGCCTGCGATATGCGAGCGAAGTCCCATTGCTTCATAGCTTGGCTGAAACTTAATGCCAGACCGGGTTGCTTTGAGGGATTCTAAAGTTTCGGCAACCGTATTGCCTAGAGGAGATACGACGCCCATCCCCGTGATAACGGCTCTTTTCATAACTTCAGTGTCCTTAGAATCTTATGATTCACTTTGACCTATGGGGTTCGAGGTGCCTGCTTACCCTAATTAAAATCGTCCAGTGATGTGAACAATCCAACTTTGATGCTGTCGGCGGTATAGATTTGTTTATCGTCAACAAAAACTAAACAATCGGCAATACCAAGCACGGTCGCGCCTTCTCTAATCCGCGTGACATCAATTTCATAGCGAACAAGCTTGTTGGAGGGCAAGATTTGTCCTCGAAAACCAACTTTACCGCAGCCTAGAGCGCGGCCTAAACCGAGATTGCCCTTCCAAGCTAAAAAAAACCCGAGTAGCTGCCAAAGCGCGTCCAATCCAAGACATCCCGGCATCACTGGATCATCGACAAAATGGCAATCAAAAAACCATAGGTCTGGATGAATATCTAACTCAGCCCGAATTTGCCCTTTATCATTCTTGCCACCATCTGCGCTGATATCGGTAATCCTATCTACCATGAGCATCTTATCGACCGGAAGATGCGCACCGCCGGGTCCGAAAAGCTTTCCAAAGCCACAATCGATTAGTGCTGGTTTATCGAATGCGCGGATATGACTGATGTTTTGCATAAAAGGTCTCGAACTCTGATCAAGTGCATGGTTGATTCGCGGAGTATAGCATTCGCTTATTGGAATAAAACTTTGACATCCATGAGATAATCTGGATATTTGTCGGCAGGGAGCATGGGACTATCGGCGTATTCCTGACAGTGTTTTGAATCTGCGACCGAAATTACGACCTGACCTAACGCGCGTTCACGCGAAACGCTAACCTAGGTTCTTAAGCATTGCAGGAGCTTTCATGAATCATATCAGTCAACTAGCGGTGGTTCATCCCGACGCTACAATTGGCGACGACGTCACTGTTGGTCCTTTTTGCACGATCGGCGCGCACGTTGTAATTGGCGATCGCACGCACTTAAAAAGCCATGTTGTGGTTGACGGGTATACCACCCTCGGCAGTGACTGTACCATTTACCCCTTCACGACCCTTGGCATTGCCTCTCAAGACTTGAAGCATGACCCAAGTAGCAGAACTTTCACTCAAATCGGTGATCGATGCATCATCCGAGAGTTCGTATCTGTGCACAGTGGCACTGAGCCAGAAAGTATTACCTCCATTGGTGACGACTGCGCGCTCTTGGCTCACGCCCACGTCGCGCACAATTGCACCGTCGGCAACCATGTCGTGATGAGCCACAGCGCAACACTAGGCGGTCATGTAGATGTGGGAGATTACGCCAATATTGGGGGGCTTGCGGCGGTTCATCAATTTTGTCGTATCGGTCAGGTATCGATGGTCGCCGGTATGGCGCGCGTTGTCCAGGACGTACTCCCCTTCACCATCGCTGAGGGCTTCCCTGCCCATATGAGAGTAGTGAACAAAGTTGGCTTGGAGCGAGCAGGGTTCACGGGAGATGAAATCAAAGAAATTCGTAGAGTTTTCAGAACATTGTTTACCCGAGAACTTCGGTTAGAGGACGCCCTCAAAACAGTTGCCGCGGAACCAGACAACTCACCCAATGTGCAAGTTATGCTTGATGCCATAACGCTATCCCAGCGAGGGTTGGCGAGACCGGAAAGCGCGACTTATGAAATGAACGTCAGTTAAGGGTCACATATGTTGAAAGTGGTTTTATGGGATTTTGGCGGTGTATTAACAACAAGCCCTTTTGAAGCGTTCACTCGCTTTGAACAAGATAACGATCTGCCGACAGACTTTATTCGTTCCATTAATGCAACAAATCCAGATGACAATGCTTGGGCACAATTTGAAAGCAATGCTATTGATGCGGATGCCTTTGACGAGGCCTTTGCAATCGAATCAAAGGCCAAAGGTTTTGAGGTGCGAGGCAAAGCCGTGCTGGCGCTGTTATCTGGTGATATTCGACCCAATATGGTTTCGGCCTTAAAACAGATCAAAACCATGTATCGTGTCGGATGCATTACGAATAATGTTAAATCTGGTCAGGGCGCAGGCATGGCTCGATCGAGCCAGAAGGCAGCCGCGATCGCTGAAGTGATGGCTTTATTCGATGTTGTTATTGAATCGAGTTTGGTTGGCATCCGGAAGCCCAATCCCAAGATTTATCAAATGGCTTGCGAAGCGATGGACGTTACGCCTGAAGATGCGCTTTTTATAGATGATCTTGGCATTAACCTCAAACCGGCTAAGGCCCTTGGAATGCAGACCATCAAGGTGTTGAACGAAAATCAGGCGCTCGCCGACCTTGAGTTAGCCCTTGGGATGACATTTGACCTTTAAAGCTCAATGATTTGAGTGCCTGTTGCTGGCTCGCATGTGATGAGCCTTGGTTCGAGTCCAGTCTCCGCCAGATAGCGGTTCTTAACCAATGACGCATGGGATCTGGCATCTCGGGTTCTGATTAAGCTAATCGCGCAGCCTCCAAATCCTGCTCCGGTCATCCTTGCGCCTAGAGACAAACCAGACGACTTACTTAGACTACAAATGAGATCCAATTCAGGACAGCTAACCTCGTAGTCTCGCTGAAGAGATCTGTGACTATCTTGCATGAGTTGACCAAATTGCTTTAAATCGTCGGCGTTAATCGCGTCAGCCGCCTGTTTTACGCGACGCTGTTCGCTAAAAATATGGCGCGCACGCCGGTTCAATGAGGGGTCGGTTAGTTTATCAAGGCAGTTAACCATTTCTGCCTCCGGACACAACGCGAGTCCTCCTGCAGGAATCTTCTCGCCTAATATCGATTTGATCTGCTGAATTTCATCAACCCGTTGCGCATAACCTGAACTGGCTAAGGTTCGAGGCACTCGAGTGTCCATTACGACAAAACAGTAGTCCGGAGGCAGGGCCTTTAATTGTTCGAACTTCAGGGTCTGACAAGCAAGCACAATCGCACCGCCAATAAGCACACTGACCGGATCCATGATCCCTGAGGGCACACCCACGAATTGATTCTCTGCTTGCTGACAAAGTAGCGCCAAACTCAGGCGCTCGCCTCTTGCGCCAAGGGCAAGCACTTCCCCGGTTAATGCTTGATGGTTAATGAGACTCATCATTGCTAATAGGGACGCCGAACTCGACAAACCGCCGGCATCGATGTCCGACCTTATATAAAGGTCAAAACCCTTAGCCAATTGACGATGAACTCCGAGTCGCAGAATGCCTTGGGGGTAGTCTCGCCATTGACCGCAGGGTTTTTGGGCAACGTCCAGCGGGTTAATTGCCACCTGTTGCCCGAATTGTTCGCTGTAGACGTTGATCTGTGAACTCTGGTTGAACCGATACCAACCATGAATCGACTGATTGATGGCCATTGGCATGACTAACCCACCACAATAATCGATGTGCTCACCGATTAGGTTGATCCTTCCCGGTGAGCGGATGTAATGCGTTGGCGATCCGTCAAAGCGTTGATTGAACTCCTTCAAAATAGAATTAGGAACCATTGGTGTAGTCCGTCTTTACGCCCGAGACTAGATGAAAACAGAAAATGAGACTAAATCTGTGCCCGGATCACGCATTGCCTGCCCCCTTTTTCGTGAGTTTTGAAGATCTCGATTGGCCAATGGAACCTATGATTTGGGTGAAAGTAACATACCCCATTTAAGACCGCAGCCACATGGCTAAAGCCCATTTGATTTACGTGAATACTTAGTTGGCCGCCTCTAGCCTGCTGCAATTTTCTGGATGAAATGCAGCTCGCTATGGGGTTCAAAGGTCGCGAGAAAGGGTTGGTCAACAATCTCTCCATCGATCACAAAGGCCAACTCCGTCAGAGCTTCTGAAGGCAAGCAAGGCAATAAGACCGTGAGCTCTTGTAGTAGATCACGATAGCTCAAAGCCGTGACCTCAATGCAGTTGCGCCCGGCCAAAGTCTCCAGATTGCCTGACAATCTCAAGGTTGCCATCTTGACCTAGCTTTTGCTAAGCAACAGCTCAAGAACTTTTGGCGGCGAACAAGGCAGGGAAGTAACCGGCATACCAATGGCCTCCGCGACCGCCGTTCCCACCGCTGCTAGTGGCGGCACAATGCCCGTTTCACCAACCCCCCGCACACCGAACGGATGGAAGCTGTTAGGAACTTCAACAATTATCGTTTCAATAGGAGGTAGGTCCGAAGCGAGCGGTATTCGGTAATCCAAGAAGCCTGCGTTTTCCATGACCCCCTCGGCACTGTAGACATACTCTTCATTTAATGCCCAACCAATACCTTGGACCGCTCCACCTTGGAACTGCCCTTCGACATAACTTGGATGTATCGCCTTACCAGCATCTTGAATCGCAGTATAGCGAACCACATCTGTCTTGCCTGTGTCGGGATCAACCTTCACGTCACAGATATGAACCGCAAAGCTGGGTCCTGCGCCCCGGGCGTTAATGTTTGCGGTCCCTGATATTTGGCCTCCGGTTTTTTCTGCGTTGGCGCAGATTTCCGCTAAGCTTAAGCGATCTTCGCCAGCGAGATTTGCAGCGACGCCATCGCTATACTCGACCTGCTCTGCTGTGACATTCCACATAGCCGCTGCTCGGCTTTTAAGTTGATCAACAACCGATTCTGCTGCTTCAATTACTGCCATGCCGGTTGCAAAAGTGGTACGACTGCCACCTGTTGTCTGGTTATAAGCAACGTGCTCAGTGTCGGCCACGATCGGGTTGAGCTTACCCGGCGCAATACCCAACACTTCTGCAGCCATCATCTGCATCGACGCTCTTGAGCCGCCAATATCGGGCGATCCCTCAAGAATGGTACCGGTGCCGTCTGGGTTCAAGTTGATGATGACGCTCGATTGCCCCCCAATATTGAACCAGAATCCCGCTGCCAAGCCACGACCAACGTGCTCTCCTAAAGACGACCGATAATGATCACTGTTTTTTGCCGCCTCTAAGCATGCTTCGAGTCCCACAACCTTAAGTTTAGGCCCGTAGATGGTCTGAGTCCCCTCTTTGGCAGCATTTTTTAAACGAAGATCAATCGGATCCATACCGATTTTTGCTGCAAGCTCGTTGACAGCCATTTCCGCAGCAAACTCTGACTGAGGCGCACCAGGCGCGCGATAAGCCGCGACTTTAGGTTTATTGACGACGACATCGAACCCTTCTACATATAAGTTTTCAACGTCATACGGCGTAAAAACCGTCATGCAGCCTGGCCCCATGGGCGAGCCCGAAAAAGCACCTGCCTCATAATGAAGCGTCGCCTGCATCGCAGTAATCGTACCGTCCATTTTTGCGCCAATTTTGATTGTACTTTGGCTCGCCGAAGCAGGGCCCGAGGCGCGAAAGACATCCTCTCGTGTCATCGTCATTTTGACGGGCCGCCCCGACTTTTTAGACAGTATCAGCGCTACCGGCTCGAGATACACCGTGGTCTTACCACCAAAACCGCCGCCTATTTCACTAGCCACAACTTTGAGTTGGCCTAATTCGAGATTTAGCAGCTGCGCAACCCGGGCGCGAACATCAAAATGTCCTTGGGTTGGGCACCATATCGTAGAGGGGCCGTTATCATCAAACCTGACAACCGTTGCGTGGGGTTCAATATAACCTTGATGAACGGTAGGTGTATTATAAGATCGCTCCACGATCACCTCGGCTTCCGCGAAGCCCGCCTCGATATCGCCTTTTTTCAATTCCATTCTTGCTGCAATATTTGACGGTTCGGTTGCTGGTTCGAGCAAACCTTGAGTCATCATGGTCGGATGGAGTAGCGGTGCATCGTCTGCAATTGCGGCATCGATCGTCAGCACCGGTGTTAGCGGCTCGTATTCCACGTCTATAAGCGCAAGGGCAGCCGTTGCCGCTGCCTCAGTTCGGGCTGCTACTGCAGCGACGGCCTGACCGTGATAAAGCACCTTATTTTTTGCCAAGATATTCTCAGCGGTCTCCATAAGACTGCTTTTAAGCGTGCCCGCAGCCGCTGCCGCATCATTGACCGATGGGAAATCCTGGAAAGTCGCAACTGCCAGCACATCGGGACTTGCTTCTGCTCTCGTCGTATCGAGAGACAAAATATTTGCGTGGGCATGGGGTGACCTTAAGATGGCGCCCCAAATCATTCCAGGCATACTCATGTCGGCGCCATAATTTGCCTTACCGGTTACCTTGTCAAAACCATCTGGACGAATCGTTCGTTGACCAATGTGTTTAAACGCTCTGGCTTCACTCATGGGCTTCTCCTTGACGCATGGTTTCGGCAGCATCCATGACTGCCTTAATGATTTTATCGTAGCCTGTGCAGCGGCAGAGGTTCCCCGCCAGATAATATCTAGCATCTGCCTCTGTTGGATTAGGGTTTTCTGCTAACAGGGCTTTAGTAGCGACAATCAAGCCAGGGGTGCAAATCCCGCATTGCAAAGCTGCGTGCTCTAAAAACTTTTCTTGGATAACATGCAGGTGATCTGCTGAGGCAACCCCTTCGACTGTTTCAATGCGAGCGCCTTCAGCCTCAACGCCCAGGACGAGGCAGGCGCAAACAAGCTCGCCATCAAGCATCACCGAGCAAGCACCACAATCACCCGATCCACAGCCCTCTTTCGTTCCGGTCATACCAAGATTATCGCGCAGTACCTTCAGCAGGGTCTCAGCTGGATCACAAAGAAATTCAACCGGTTCTTGATTTATTGTTGTTGAAACGTGCGCTTTCATCTTAAGGCTCCTACTCTCTCAGCGGCTAAAGTGGCTGCACGACGGGTAAGTACTCCAACGACATGGCGCCGGAAGGCAACGGTACCTCGTCGATCCGATATTGGGTTTGCTGCATCAGAAGCTGCCGCCGCCGCGGCAGTTAGGGCGGTTTCATCGAGGCGTGAACCGATCAGAGCCGTCGCCGCGTCTGGCACAACAATGGCAGTGGGTGCAACCGCGCCAATTGCAACTTTCGCCGCCGTGCAGATACCGTCTTCGTCAAGTGTTAAGCTAACGGCAGCGCCAGCCACCGCGATATCCATTTCAGTTCGGGGAATAAAGCGTAGGTAAGCATCTTGGGTTCTAGGTAGGGGTTGTGGAATTTCAAGACTGGCTAGCATTTCTCCCGGCTCAAGGCAGTTCTGCCCGACCCCGGTCACAAACGCCTCTACAGGAACGCGCCGACGGCCGTTGGTACCCTCGACCAGACAGATCGCTCCGTTGGCGATCAGCGCGGGAATCGTATCTGCAGCGGGAGATGCATTACAAAGATTACCTCCGACACTTGCTCTACCTTGAACTTGAGTTGAGCCGATCAGGTAAGCAGCTTCAACCAAACCAGGGTAAAGCGCCTTGATATCCTGACGCCTCGTTAACTTGGCACAGCACAGGGCTGGTCCGAGTTTAAGTCCGCCCTCATCGAGCGTCGCTGCGGTCATCTCAGGGATTTTTTTTACATCCACGATGAGCCTATCTGTCTGCAGCATTCGCTGCATCTGAATAATTAAATCAGTGCCACCGGACATGACTTTTGCTGGTAGCGATGCATTTGCGATCAACGATATCGCTTCATCCAGCGTGGTGGGCGCATGGTAAGTGAGAGCAGCCATAAGTTCTCCAGTAGGCCTCGTTATTTGAACGTTGTTATATCATGGGTTGCCGGCGCTTGCATCTGAGAATCCAGCTAAGGTTCAGTCCGCGCTCACCCTGCCGCGAGATCGAGCGAAATCGCGATGATGCCACCGATGATCATGATCAAAATAGGCAATTCAGACACCAAAGTGCCAAGCGTTCGAGAAGCAGGGTCTCGCGTGTAGGACACCGCATAAAGCAGTCGACCCACCAGATAGATCAATCCAAGCCCAGCGGCGTAATATTGGCCGACATAATAGCCAAATAGCCAAAGCGCCGGCAGAAACACTATGAGCTTCTCAAGGGTGTTGTAATGCACACGAAACCAACGCTCAAACTGTTCGTGACCAGTGGTTGCTGGTGCCTTAACGCCGTAAACGCCCCGGGCACGTCCGACTAAAATTCCGAATACAACGAACTGTAAAACAGCAAGTAAGCTAATAAGTCCCACGAGTTCCATGACGTCAATCCTTTATATTGTGGTTAAGTAAGCATGATACAGGTCATACCAGATGAGGTTATAGTCTGTGCCCCCCTGTCAGACTGCTAACCGGCTCTGAGGGCCTTGCAGTTTGCTCGGCAACCCGCCACCATGCAAGGAGAAATCCGTCATTGCCCACAAGCAGCTCAAAACTTGAGCATGCTAGAGAAGGCCATTGTGCCCCTGATCTCAAAAACCTTACCTCAGCCTCAAAATAGGCTCAGTCAAACGATCACAAAACCTACTACTATTGCTCAACATCCCCTAATTTTGAAACCTTACAGGAGAAATAGCATCTGATCAGATCTCAAAATATGTGGTTAACACAGTCTTTTAAGCAAAATCGACCAGCGTGGAAGGTGGATCTGGGATAAACTACCCTCTCAACATTAGGCTACGTCAGGCCTACCTGCGTTGACCACAAGATCGAGTGAAAAGTTAAGGTCAATGCTGAACGCGTGCCGAGCTAAATCGATAAAATAAGGGAGATTAGATGATTGTAGTTCGTTCGGCGACGCTTCAGGACGCCTCAGTGATCGCGGATTTTAATATCGCGATGGCACTTGAAACAGAAGCGAAGACGCTTGATCAAGTGCGTATTCATGAGGGCGTTAGAACTATGGCCGCTAATCCAGATTTAGGCTTTTATCTGGTTGCTTGTAAAGCTGATCTGATCGTCGGTTGTTTAGGCGTGACTTATGAGTGGAGTGATTGGCGATGCGGCTTATTCTGGTGGATTCAAAGTGTCTATGTCCATCCAGACCACCGAAATCAAGGCGCATTTTCCGAGATGTTTACAACTACTTTTCAGCAGGCAAAACAAAGCGGTAATGTCGTTGGGTTAAGGTTGTATGCAGAAAAAGATAACGAGCGAGCCATCAGCACTTATCATCGATTAGGCATGGCTACGACAGATTATCGATTGTTGGAGATCCCGTTATTGGCTGATGAGGATCCTATCGATGGACCTTAAGGACTATCGCTTATCTGATGGCTTGTACGACGAATTGGTTACCCAATCTGGGCGCGGGCGGATTGGTTTCGGCGAGTTGTCTAAATTTTTGCGGAAATCCGATGCGGCGAGTTTGAATCAAAAAAAAGCGGCTGCCGAGCTTGCGATCAAAACGTTAGGCATCAGTTTCACGGTTTACAGTGACGGTGAGAATATCGACCGCCAGTGGCCGTTTGACATCATTCCTAGGCTTATCCAGGAAGCAGAATGGCGCAGAATAGAATCCGGGTTAAAACAGCGATTAAAAGCGCTTAACTGCTTTATTACAGATGTGTATAACGGGCGAAACATCATTAAAGACGGCATTGTGCCCGGAGATATTATCCAGTCCTCGAAAGATTACCGTCCCGAATGTGAAGGTATGCGTCCAAAGTTTGATGTTTGGGCGCACATTTGTGGCACAGATTTGATCCGAGATGCCGATGGCACGGTCTATGTGCTTGAAGACAATTTAAGGGTGCCTTCTGGCGTCTCCTACATGCTTGAAAATCGCAACATTAGTAAACGCATCATGCCGGAACTCATTGAGCGGCATGGTGTATTGCCAATGGACGACTACCCTTCACAACTATTCGATACCCTTTGCTCCATTTCTCCTCGAGCTATTAAATCGCCCGAGGTGGTTTTATTAACACCTGGCACTTTTAATTCTGCATATTTTGAGCATGCTTTTCTGGCCCAGCGAATGGGTGTCGAGTTGGTCGAAGGCGCTGACCTAATGGTTGACTCTGATGACTTTGTCTACATGAAAACAGTCGAAGGACCGGCCAAAGTCGACGTGATTTATCGACGTATAGATGACCAATTCTTAGACCCAGAAGTCTTCCGAGCAGATTCAATGCTGGGTGTGCCTGGTCTGATGCGTGCCTGGCGAGCAGGTCATGTTGCTATTGCCAATGCGCCCGGGGTCGGTGTTGCCGATGACAAAGTTGTCTACACCTATGTGCCTGCCATGATTCGGTACTACCTTAGTGAGGAACCCATCTTGCCTAATGTGCCAAGCTACCTTTGCTCTGACCCAGATCAGCGCCAATTTGTTTTAGAAAATCTACGAGATTTGGTGGTGAAACCAGCCAATGAGTCAGGTGGTTACGGCATGTATATTGGGCCCAGAGAAACCGAAAAGTTTACAGGGAAAATGCGCAAGCAGATTGTTAAAAACCCGAGAAACTATATGGCTCAACCGATCATCAGCTTGTCAACGGTGCCGACTTGGATCGACGACAAACTCGACCCCCGACACGTTGACCTAAGGCCCTTTATACTTCAAGGCAAACATAATTACGTAACTGCCGGCGGACTCACTCGAGTCGCGTTGGTGAAAGGTTCACTCGTAGTCAATTCGTCACAAGGTGGCGGCAGCAAAGACACATGGATTGTCAGGACCAACGTAGCAGAGGCAACCGCCCGTGTTGTCTAGAGTTGCCGAGAGACTGTATTGGTTTGGTCGGTATATGGAGCGAACCGAAAACATTGCGCGCTTGATCGCCGTCTACTCAAATTTGTTATTGGATTTGCCTAAATCGGCGTTTATTTGGGACTCCTTAGTTAAGATTACTGGGTTTGAGTCAGAGTTTGAGGATCGTTTTGCTGCTGCTAGCGAGCGCAACGTGGTCAAATTTTTGTTTGATGATCCGAGCTGTTCTTTACGAGCAACGACTCGACAAGCCCGTGAAAATGCCCGAACCACCCGTGATCTGATGCCAAATGAAGTTTGGGAGAAAATGAATGAGCTACATTATCTGCTTGCGGCCGATGTATCGAAATGCATTAATCGCAATCGTCGACATACCTTTTTGTCCGAGATCATCGATTTGTGCCTTGAGCTCAACGGTTACTTAAATGGCAGTATGAGTCGAAAGTCCCCTTATTATTTTCTAAAACTGGGTCGAAATATCGAACGAGCCGATATGACAACGAGGGTTATCGATGTTGCCTGCCTTAACCTTATTGGTTTAACAAAAATTCAGGAAGCGCAAGACAATATTTTGTGGATGGGGGTTTTACAATCGCTCAACGCTCATCAGATGTATCGTCAACAGGTTCAGGATCGAATAAACGACGTAGATGTGGTCGACTTTCTACTGAAGGACGAACATTTCCCTAGAAGTGTCGGCTACTGTATCAGCGACGTCACGAGAAGCATTAAACACTTACCCAATAACACCTTAGCTTTGAGGGCCGCAAGACGCGTTAAACGCATTACCACTAAGGTGAGCACAGACGTGCTTTTAGACTCAGAACAATTACACGCGTCTATCGACGACATTCAGGAAAAGCTGTCGGCCGTGCACTCAAGTCTTCTTCAAAGCTGGTTTAGAACCAGCTGACCCGGCGTGCAGGCCCTCCCTCACAACTTTAACGTTCACCCTCTTATCTATGAGCGAGTCCTTTTAAGCTGCAGACGTTCGCGCTAGGCAACCTGTGCAACCCGAGCTCACCCCGGGTAAGACTGTTCGTTTAGATATGGGCGTTAGATGACGGGCGTTGCGATTTAGATTCATGCTTTATGAACACGCTCTAAATTCCTGCCTTAGGTTTACGCTCTATGATCACGCTTTAAGTTAGTGCCTTACGTTGACCCTTTAAGTTCACCTTTTAAGTTCACGGTAGGTCTCGGCCCTACCTTTCAGAGGCAGCATTTTGATCCCAGGCGCCGCTCCAGGCTATTGGCGGCATATTGTTGAAGGCTTCTTTGAGTCGTTCATCCCAAGCTGCATTTAACTTTCGTAAGTATTCACTCGACTCCTCAAAACGATATCTTCTATCCGAGGTTAGTGTGTCAACATCGTACATTAAGACCTCGATGGGTGGGCCTACCGTTAAATTACTTCGCATAGTCGAGTCCATTGAGACCAAACCGCATAAAGCTGCGGTCTCAAGGCTGATGTCCGGCCCAATAATCCGATCGAGAATGGGCTTGCCGTATTTGCTCTCGCCAATCTGAAGGAAAGGCGTGTCTCTGGAGGTCGTGATGTGGTTACCCTGGGGATAGATAAGATAAGCGCCAGGCTTTTGTCCAGAAATCTGGCCGCCAACGATGAAGCTAGCTTCGAAAGCCTTACCGCCGCCAGTATGTTTTTCTTGCTGCTCGACAGAACACTGACCGACGTAATCTGCAATGTCATCCAGAGAGCTAAGGGTCGCAATACTCTCAGTGTTGGTATTTCCAATATCTCGTTTGATTTGACCAATAACCCCTTGGGTTGTCGCCAAATTGCCGCTTGAGAGCACCACTAACTGCCGTTGCCCGGGCTGATCAAAAACGTACATTTTTGAATAGGTTGATACATTATCAACGCCCGCATTGGTTCTCGAGTCACTCAAGAAGCAAAGCCCGGCGTCGGTGCGAATCGCTACACAATAGGTCATAAGAAACGCTTCACCTGTTTTATTACTGACACGTAGCGCAAACTACATCGTTGCCGTTGCGGCCGCACTCTTTAAAGTACCTGCCAGCAAAGTTTCGATTCTATCTTTGACGTCATTATCGGGATCGAGAAACTGCACTCCAATCCCGGAACGGTGCGGCGCTTTGACTTCTCGGCCAGCTTGCCAGACAACCTTTACCGCCAGTGGTATTTGTTCTAGCTCATCCGGTAGCGTCAACAGTAGGAAGAATTCTTCTCCTAAACCATGCCAAGTGTCCGCTAAAAACAAGCCTCCGTATTGCACGAAGGGCATGTAGATAGCCTGCAACTCTTGCTCTGAGCCTATCGTTTTAGTGACCAGATTTTTTCCGGTAGACTGGCGCTTTAGGGTTTGCACAATTAACTTCTTAACGGATTATCAAAAAAAGTTTGCACTAATGGTGGCCTTTGCACAAGCCAAAACTACCCAACCTTCGTGTTTAAAACAAAGCGCTCAAGAAGCAACCCTGGGTTTAGGTTATGCCCAGCTAAAAGGGCTTGCCGTACCTCAACGCAGCGTTCGGCCAGGCGAAGTAATTGCCTGCGTTCGAGACTCTGGCTCAAAACCTCGGCCAACTGTTCAAATCGACTAAGTTCACGCGCTCCGGGGGGAACGCACTGGAACCGTTGTGCCTGACTAATTGCCCGATACAGTACCTCAAACAACAGCTCTGGTTGAATTTTTGATTGCAACAATTGAGCAGCTTTGACGCCGCTGACCTCTCCATGAAACCAAGCCAAAAGCCCATCGATTAAACCAAGATAATCGCCTTGCCCATCGACGGCCAGGAAACGATCCGTCGTAAGAGGCAACTGTCCTGTCATGGTATAGAGTGACTCAATCGCTTCGGCGGCTAAATTTGAATGACGCGCTTCCAACCAGGCCTTGGCTGCTGCTTCAGACGCGGCGGCAAGATAAACCATCTGGCAGCGACTACGAATGGTCGGCAGTAGTTGTGACGGCTGGTTTGAAATCAAGATAATAAAGGTATTGGCAACAGGCTCTTCTAACAACTTTAGCAACGCATTGCTGGCGTACAGATTCATTTGATCCACCGTGTCGAGCACCAACACTTTGCTGAGGCCTTGCTGGGCCGTCTGGTGACTCCATTCGATGGCAGTTCTTACTTGTTCAATTTTAATCTGCTTGGTCTCCTCTGGATGTACCCAGCGAAGATCTGCATGACTGCCGGCTCGTCTAAAATGACAACTATTGCAGGAGTTACAACCGCCAATTTGCCCGCTCTGGCATAACATCAATGTGGCCAGTTCCATCGCAAAATTTCTTGCCGATGCGACCTCCCGCCCTGAGTCAGATACCAGCAAAGCATGAACAAGCGAGCCTGCTGTAAATCGATTTTGCATCGACTCTAGAGAGGACTGATGCCACGGCAGATGCGAGTTCATCTGTTTGACTGACCCAAGTCTTGCCAGAAGCGGTCTAAGTGACCTAGAGCCAGCCCAGTGACTTCCGATAAAGCGTTTGTTGCATCGATCACATGTATTCGGGGCGCAGTTTGAGCGCGATCAAGAAAGCCTGCCCTAACACGCTCAAAAAAATCTTTTTGCTCACGCTCAAACCGATCTGGAGTCCCGACCTCTCCCGCTCGCTTAAGGCCAAGGTCCACAGGGACATCTAATAAAAAAGTGATGTCGGGTTGAAACCTTTGAATCATTAACCGTTCAAAGGCTGCAATCACTGATGCATCTATTCCCCTGCCGCTACCCTGATACGCGTAGCTACTATCGGTAAAGCGATCACAGACCACCCATTCACCACGGGCTAGCGCGGGTTTAATCACCTCTGAAACATGTTGCGCCCTCGCTGCGAACATCATGGCCAGTTCGGCGATGGGCGTGACATTGCTGAGGTCAGGGTCAAGCAAGAGGCCTCGTAAACCTTCCCCGAGCGCCGTACCGCCAGGTTCACGGGTGGTGGTCACAACCAAGCCTTTATCGTTTAACCAATCCTCGATCGCCACCAACAAACTAGATTTTCCTGCGCCTTCTGCGCCTTCAAGCGTAACAAATTGGCCGAGAGTGGTTTTTTGATCCATGATTTAGTCTACCACCGTCTACAGGCGTATGGCGGGGCTTTTCAATTGACAACCGGGTTTTTGTTTCGTTGAAATTTATCAACTGCTCGCTCGTGAGCTATTAACGTATTTGAAAACTCACTGCTACCGTCCCCACGAGCAACAAAATAGAGCCATTTCCCTTCCGCTGGATTCATAACAGCTTGTATAGCCCCTTGTCCGGGGTTGCAAATTGCTGTCGGTGGAAGCCCCTTGCGACGATAGCTGTTGTAAGGACCATCTTCTCTTAAATGTCGTCGAGTTAAATCGCCATCAAAAGCCTCACCTAAACCATAAATAATCGTTGGATCAGACTGCAAGCGCATGTCTTGCTCAAGGCGATTGAGAAAAACCCGCGCTATTTTTTTTTGGTCCTCATAGTTACCGGACTCGCGTTCGACAATTGATGCCAAAATGATTAGTTCATCAATCGTTTCAAGCGTTGGATGTTCGGTGGCTCGCCAAGCTTTATCGACCACCTTAATCATTGACTGATGCGCATAGCGCAGCACATCGATATCTGTATCTCCCCAGGTGTAGTGATAGGTCTCTGGATGTAACCAGCCTTCAAGGCTTACTGCCCGACCGATGATTGCTTCGGCAAGCGCTTCGGAACTGAGCCTCCGCGAAATTGCTCTCAGCCCTTCCTGTGCATAAAGCCTTGACCGCCATTGCATCACCGTTAACCCTTCCGGGAATGTGACAGACCTGTAGTAGACATCGCCTCTACGCAACATCTGCAACAACTCAGCCAGAGTCTGCTCTGGCAGCAATTGATACTCACCAGCTAAAACCGGCTCGCCGTTTGAAAATAAACGATCCAGGCCCTTGAGCAACCAAACGGGTTGTTGCCAGATTCCTCGACGAGTGAGTTCCGCCGCTATGGTCGTCAGATTACCACCTGTTGGGACTCGCAGATATTCGGGCTGTTTTAGCCCGAGGGCACTACCGTAGACGCTGCTCAGGCATAAAAGGGCAACGATCGTTATGCCAAAGCTTAAGCAAAGAACAACGGTCGTAATACGATTCAATGTATCGGATCCAAAATTAGGATTTTTGCTGATGGCACCTTCAATGCGGCCATCTCTTAATCATAGCAAATAGCCTATGGCTTAAAGGTTTTAAAAATGAGGGTACCATTCGTGCCCCCAAAGCCGAAAGAATTACTGAGCACCACGTCAAGCGCTCGAGGCCTAGCATATTGCGGCACATAATCAAGGTCGCAGCCATCACCGGGCTCATCCAAATTAATGGTCGGTGGCGCTACATTATCAGTCAACGCCTTTATGGAAATGGCCGCCTCTATAGCTCCAGCGGCGCCAAGTGCATGACCAATCATCGACTTAGTTGAACTAACACACAAACGGTTCGCATGCCCTCCAAAAACCGCCTTAATTGCCTCTGTTTCAGCGACGTCGCCAAGAGGCGTCGATGTACCATGAGCATTAATATAATCCACAGCTGTCGGCAAAAGCGCAGCATCGTTTAATGCGGTTTGCATGGATCTTGCTGCACCCGCTCCGTTTTCCGCCGGCGAAGTCATGTGAGCCGCATCTGCGCTCATACCAAAGCCTGCCAACTCGCAATAGATGTTCGCACCACGGGCCTCAGCGTGCTCGAGAGACTCTAAGACCAATACTGCAGCCCCATCGCTAAGAACAAAACCATCTCGATTTTTGTCCCAGGGCCTACTGGCCTCTTGGGGCGATTCATTTCGGGTACTCAAGGCTTTCATGGACGAAAAGCCTGCCATAGTTGTAGGAGATGTTGCTTTCTCAGCACCGCCAGCGAGCATGACATCGGCGTCACCATAAGCAATCATTCTAGCAGCGAGCCCAATGTTATGCGTTCCCGTGGTGCAAGCGGTTGTTACAGCGATGTTTGGCCCCTGAAAACCATAATGAATCGACAGGTGTCCTGCTACCATATTGATGATGCAAGAAGGGACAAAAAACGGGGAGACTTTTTGAGGTCCCCTGGCTAACAACACATCGTGACAAGTCTCAATGGTCTTAATACCGCCGATCCCAGATCCTACAGCAACCCCGACTCGATCGAGAGACAGCGTACTCACCTCAAGCCCGGAATCATTGACAGCTTGAATGCCAGCGACGATGCCATGCTGGATGAATCCATCCATTCTTCTGGCCTCTTTGGCAGGGAGGTAGGCCGTCAAGTCAAACTCGGGTACATGTCCACCAAAGCGCACGGGATAGTCTTCCACCGGAAAAGTGGTGATAGGCCTGATGCCGGAGACGCCGCTTTTAATTGCCTGCCAGCTCGACTCTAGATCGACCCCAACGGGCGTTAGGGCGCCCATTCCTGTGATGACGACACGCCGTCTCACGGGCTCGCGGTGCCCAACGTTAAGGTTTCAGAAACCACAGAAACAAGAGGAAGTGAAACGCTATTGATTGCTAGCCCTCTCATAGTGCTGAGCCGATGCTTGCGAATAGCGCGGTTAAGTGTGAGCTTCGATATAGTCAACAGCTTCTTTCACCGTTGTAATCTTTTCCGCTTCTTCATCAGGAATTTCGGTTTCGAACTCCTCTTCAAGCGCCATAACCAATTCTACGGTATCTAATGAATCAGCGCCTAGATCTTCAACAAAGGAGGCTTCCAAGGTGACTTCGCTTTCTTTGACGCCCAATTGCTCACACACCAGTTTAGTAACGCGTTCTACGATTGTGCTCATGCTTTGATATTCTCCTGAGGTTATACAGCGCTGCTGCGGTAGTTTAATAAATGGATCATCACGTTAAAAGTCTTTATTTTGGGTCTGCTTGCGGCTCACGCGGTGTACATACCGCCATTGATATGTAAGGTTTCACCCGTGATGTAGCTCGCATCTTCACTTGCAAGGAATTTAACCAACGCCGCGACTTCTTCTGGTTTGCCTAACCTTGCTGCGGGCACGCGAGCTAACATGGCCGAGCGCTGGTCTGAGGATAAAGCGGTCGTCATATCTGTTTCGATGAATCCTGGCGCCACCGAGTTCACTGTAATATTGCGACTAGCAACCTCCGCTCCTAGCGCTCGACTGAACCCCTCGATCCCTGCTTTAGAGGCAGCATAATTTGACTGCCCGCCATTGCCCATTCTGCCTACCACTGAACTCAGATTAATGACCCTACCAAACTTTGCCTTCATCATGCCGCGCAGTAAGCCTTGGGTCAGCTGAAACACCCCGCTTAAGTTGGTGGCGATGACATCGTGCCACTCCTCTGCCTTCATTCGCATAAGTAAATTGTCTTTGGTGATGCCCGCATTATTCACCAGAATTAGGGGTGTTTCTTGATCTTGTTTTAACGCCTCTAGAAAGTTAGACACGCTCTGTTGAACTGCCAAATCGACGACATAGCCCCGGCCTTTGCCACCTAATAATGCCGAGATGTTCTCCGCTCCCGCTTCGGTCGTTGCTGTGCCTAGCACACGATAGCCTGCCTCTACCATTGCAGCCGCGATCGCCTGACCAATTCCCCTAGAGGCGCCGGTTATAACAGCCGTTTTTGTCACACAGCCCCCAAATTTACGCTGAGCGCCGATTCTCGGCTGTCGATATTATGTGCCCTCAACGCTTTATCAATCCGTCTATTGAGCCCTGTTAGCACCTTGCCAGGACCGCATTCGACGACATCCGTAACCCCAGCCGAGGCGAGAAACTCAACGCTTTCGGTCCAGCGCACAGCGCTATACATTTGTGTTATCAGATTCTGTTTAATAGTTTCAGGATCAACACAATCGGACGCTAGCACATTTTGCACAATCGGGATCTTTGGTGGCTGGAACTGAATGTCCTCGAGACTCATCGCCAATTGCTCTGCAGCGGGTCTCATAAGTTCACTGTGAAATGGCGCGCTGACATTCAGAGGAATGGCGCGTTTAGCACCAGCGGTTTTGCATAATTCTATAGCAACTGCCAGCGCTTCGCTGGTACCTGAAATGACGACTTGACCAGGTGCATTGAGGTTTGCGGCCTGGACTTGGCCTAGATCTGTAGCTTCGCTGGCTTTCTGGCAAGCTTCAACAATCGCATCGTCGCTTAGTCCCATCACTGCGGCCATGCCTCCCTCACCTATCGGAACCGCAGCTTGCATCAACTGGCCACGAGTTTGCACCATCTGAACGCCCTCTCGAAGTGAAACAACCCCGGCAGCGACCAAGGCAGAATACTCCCCCAAACTATGGCCGGCCAGATAGGCAGGCTGAGCACCATGCTGAATCCAGATTCTCCAGAGCGCGACACTGGCAGTCAGCAGAGCGGGTTGGGTGAATTCGGTCTCGTTCAAGCGGGCTTCTGGGCCCTCTTGAATCAGACGCCAAAGATCATAGCCTAGTGCGTCTGAAGCTTCCTCAAAGGTAGGCGCCACGGCCTCCGCACTTTCTTGAAGCATCCCAATCGATTGGGACCCTTGTCCAGGAAAAACAAAAGCTAATGTCATGAGTAGGATCTCGGTAGCAATCTCTGACGCTTTCGGTCAGAGCTTAACATCCCTAACCAGAGCGATTTATCAGTCCTCATCGCCAGCGGAATGAACGACTTTTTTGCCTCGATAAAAACCATCAGCCGTCACGTGATGACGACGGTGGGTCTCCCCAGTTGTTGGGTCTTCCGACAGCGTAGGTTTCTTCAATCCGTCATGGGCTCGACGCATACCTCTTTTGGATCGCGAAACTTTATCCTGTTGTACTGCCATGAGAGTCTCCTAGTCAGGGTTTGTGGTAGTCATTTTCTTTAAGTTAGCAAAAGGCCTTTGTCGCGGCTCGGCTGTAAAATTGGGATCAATCGCTAGCGAGTGTTGGCTAACATGCAGTTCTGTCTCGGTTGCACCTTCTTCAATCCTCGTCACCTCACAATGCTCGTGCTTTGGCACCATCGGCATCGCCAGTAACAACTGGTCTTCTAACAACGCGGCGACTTCGACAAAATCCCCTTCAGTTAACAGGTAATCAACTGAAACGGGCAAACGTTCAATCACATCGCTTCTATTCGACAACACTAGTTCGTGTTGACTGGCAGCCTTTATCTCCATTTCCTCCAAACACCTTTGGCAGGGCCAGGAATAGTCAAAGGAAGCTTCGACGGACACGATATGTCGGTGAGGCGCATCCTGTTTAAAGGTTAAAAGCGCCTGTACTGGCTGTATTGCCTTGTCCGACTTAGAGGGGCCCTCAGCCAAGAGAGCTAGCAGTCGTGGCAACCTTGCCACGGGTATAACCCCTTGGTATCGGCTTTCTTCGTCCCCGAGCCGGATGTATCGAATCCTTTTTGGTAGAGCCTCTGCTAACATAAGGAGCGCATCTTATGCATCTGTACTGAAGCTGTCAAAACATTATTCTATAACGAGGAACAGATGAACTCGCTTAAATCGACCTCTTTACCGCCCTTGGTTCTGGCATCAGGTTCTGCTATTCGAAAGCGGCTATTAAAAAACGCTCAATTGCCAGTCATTACCTTGCTGCCAAATTTTGATGAGGGGGCAAAGGAAGCGTTTTCAGCCGAAGAAACCGCTAGATTCAATGCCGAGGGAAAAGCTAAATCAGTTTATTTAAGGGCGCTCGAGACTTACGGCCAAGAGGTCATTGTAATCGGCTCAGATCAAGTATGTTGCCTTGCCAGCGGTGAACAACTGCATAAACCTGGGACCACAGAAAATGCTATCAAACAACTGTCACAAGCCTCGGGACAACTTCTGACTTTTACGACCTCCCTGGCACTGATGGTCGGGCACCAAATTCACGCCTCCTTGACCACTGAATGCCGAGTAAAACTCCGCGATCTCGATCACAGCGAAATCTGCGAATACGTGGCAGCGGATCAACCTCTCGCGAGTGCGGGAAGCTTTCACGCTGAAGGCGCAGGTCAGCGACTCATTGAATCTATCGAGACCGAAGACATCAACATTTTATATGGCCTGCCTTTGTTAGCGCTTCTAAAGGCACTCAGAGATTTAAACCGTGTACCTGGCTATAGCCTTCCCAATCAATCTTGAAGCGCTTTCGCTTCGGGAGGCTTCCTTACTGGTGTAAAGATTCGATAAACAGCTTCATTTGAGGTTCCAGAGGCGCCTCAAGTCTAAAGGCTTCAAGCCGACCCGGTGCCTCCGAGCTGGCTCCTCGATGGCTCAATGATGTTGCGTGAAGCATCATTCGTGGTGGTTTTAGCTGAAGATCCTGAGCTGCATGGCCATATTTTACATCGCCGACTATAGGGCAGCCTTGCGAAGCCACATGCACACGAATTTGGTGCATTCGCCCGGTAACTAGGGTTGCAGACAACCAAGTCGTTCTTAAAAAACGTTTTTTAACCTTAAATATTGTCTTCGAAGGCTTGCCTTCAGCATCAATCCGACTGACTCGATCACCGTTTTCATGGGAAATCTTGAGAATGGGCTGATCAATAATCGTTACTTTTTCAGGCCATTGACCATGTACAACGAGATCATACTGCTTAGTCAAACGAACTTTTTCCCGCAACTCTGCCTGGAAACGACGCAGAAACGCCCTTTTTTTGGCAATCAGCAGCAGGCCAGAGGTATCCCTATCTAACCGATGCGCTAACTCCAGGTAGTGTGCGTCCGGTCGATGGGCTCGCAGCGCCTCAATCAAACCGCCTTGCAAACCACTTCCTCCATGGACGGCGAGTCCTGCCGGCTTATTAAATGCAATCATCTGCTCATCTTCATACACAATATGGTCTAGGACCGGAATGAAGCGATAATCGATACTATCTGGTTCTGCAGACCGTTGTACCGGCGGCACCCTGAGTAAATCTCCCGCTTTGAGCTTGTAATCAGGTCTTACCCGGCCTTTGTTGATTCTGACTTCGCCTTTACGAATCATTTGATAAATTCGAGTCTTTGGGACCCCTTTTAGGCGTGTCTTTAGGAAATTATCGAGTCTTTGTCCGGCCCGATCATCGGCAACCGTCAACCATTGAACCGGTTCTTGGATCATTATCCCTTGATTGGCTTGCATTTTTTTGCTTTACCCTCGCCCAGAAGCTGTTATGATCCGTTCGTCGACCCATAACAAACGTTGGGGGCTGACAATTGATAAGTTTACCCCGGTTTGAGAAAAACCGTATAATTAATCTTATCTGAGTACATACTGCAGAGACCCGGGCTTGCTTATTTAGCACTCGAGGAACAAAACGACTTAATACGTTGATGCAGTCTTACAACTGCTGACATCGACTACGAACGGGCCAAATATTGGCCAAAAACGGAAGAATGCGCGAACGCGAACAGTATCGCCAAATCGAATTATACTAAGAATGAGGTTGTGCTAGATCGTAAGTTACTTTACGAGTGTACATATATTTACAGCTCCTATGATTATGATAACGAACAGATAGGAATGTGTACCTAGCAACTTGATTGAATATTAGCTAATGCTTCTTGGGAAGCCTGATAAGCTCGGTTAAACCGAGGCCAGAAATAAGACACATTTAGGCACATCAGTTGGTTTGCCGATACCTGACGCCCTGCGCTTCGCAGACTAAGGTATCGTTATGAAAAGAATGCTCATCAATGCAACGCACAGCGAGGAGCTGAGAGTTGCCCTCGTCGACGGCCAGAGGCTTTACGATTTAGACATCGAAAGCTTGGCAAGAGATCAAAAGAAATCAAATATTTACAAAGGAAAGATTACGCGGGTTGAGCCTAGCCTCGAAGCCGCTTTTGTCGACTTTGGTGGTAATCGACATGGCTTTCTCCCGTTAAAAGAAATATCTCGGGAATACTTTACAAAGTCCAATGGAGACCACAAAGGGCGCATTAATATTGCCGATGTAGTCAAAGAAGGACAAGAGATTATTGTTCAAGTAGACAAGGAAGAGCGTGGCACTAAAGGCGCCGCGTTAACAACCTTTTATAGCCTTGCAGGTCGCTATCTCGTGTTGATGCCGAACAATCCGAGAGCAGGCGGCATTAGTCGAAGGATTGAAGGCGACGAGCGGGACGACTTAAAAGATGCCTTGGCCACCCTAGAGATCCCAAAAGATATGGGCGCCATCGTAAGAACTGCCGGAGTAGGCAGATCTGCGGAAGAGTTACAGTGGGATCTTAAGTATCTCTTGCAACTAGCTGAAGCGATTAAGATTGCCGCTGAAAGTCGTGCGGCCCCTTTCCTCATCTATCAAGAAGGTGATGTCATCACCCGTGCTGTCAGAGATTATATGCGCGATGACATTGGTGAGATTTTAATTGATACCGATGATGCGTTCGACCAGGCAACCTCTTTTGTTTCTCAAGTTATGCCGCATCTGGCCAGTCGGGTAAAGCGTTATACCAGCGATGTGCCCTTATTTAATCGCTACCAAATTGAAGGCCAAATTGAGTCTGCCTTCCAGCGGGAGGTTCGTCTACCGTCCGGAGGCTCGGTGGTCATCGATCCGACAGAGGCACTGGTGTCTATTGATATTAACTCTGCACGTGCAACCAAGGGATCAGACATCGAAGAAACGGCCCTAAATACCAATCTTGAAGCAGCAGACGAGATCTGTCGTCAATTAAGGTTGCGCGACATCGGCGGTCTTGTCGTGATCGATTTTATTGATATGACTTCGACTAAAAACCAGCGTTTGGTTGAAAACCGCGTACGAGACGCCCTAGAAGTAGATCGTGCGAAAATTCAAGTGGGTCGAATATCGCGGTTTGGTCTCCTTGAAATGAGTCGGCAGCGTTTACGACCCTCCTTACGCGAAATCAGTCATATATTGTGCCCCCGATGCGAGGGCCTTGGAACAATCCGGGATATAGAGTCCAGTGCGCTTGCGATTCTTCGGTTGATACAAGAAGAAGCACTGAAAGACTCCAGCGCAGAAATCAGAGCTTTTCTACCGGTTCCGGTGGCAGCTTTTGTTCTCAACGAGAAGCGCCAAATGATCGCGGATATTGAGGCTCACAACAAAGTTAGGCTGTTGATTGTTCCAAGCGTTGACATGCAAACGCCACACTACCGGGTTGAGCGGCTCAGAAATAATGATGTGGTTAGTGATGAAGCCAGTTACAACATCTCTCCTGAGGTAGAAGAAGAAGTCGCAGAGACTGACATTGATTTGCGGCCAGCGGTAAGAGAGACCGCTGCTGTGTCAGTCGTAAGGGACGAGGCGCCAACAACAAACGCCGTTACTGCACCCACCCACCCCGCCGAAGCACGATCTGGAACAGGGCGTTCGAAAAAACCAGCTAATAAGAAACCTAAACCAGCGGCCAAGAAATCATCTACGCCTTCTTTGCTGAGTCGGATAATTGCTTCGATCTTTGGATCGAGTGACATCAAATCTACTAGCAAGACGACTGATAAATCTAAGGTCACTAAAACCAAACGGAAACCTGTTAGCAGCAAAAAACCAAGCAATAAAACGAGCGACGCTCAAATCTCAGACACCGCTCATTCATCGGGCGATGGCAAAAAACGCAGCCCAGCTGGCCGTCGTCGCGGTGGTCGTGGTCAGGGACAAAATACTGAGACAATCAATAAGCCGATAGATAAAGCTAGCAATGAATCTGTAGAGGCAAATACCCAAGCAGTCAGTGCTTCAAGCCCTCGAGAGGAGAATCCGCAGGATAAGCGCAACCAAGGCAATCGTGAGCGTAACCAACGACGCAGACGCAGCAAGCAGACCACTGAGGTCTCGGTCCAAGATGAACATACCGCATCAAGCACTGCAGCTGACATAACTGCAGCTGACATAGAAGCAGCACAGGCCGTTCCGCAGCCAGAAAAGACAGCCGAGCCAGCGATACTTAGCGAAACCGTACAATCGATTGAGCCCTTAGCAAGCCCTGAATCGACCATCACAAGTGTAGAGTCGGCGCAACAGGCGGAAGATCTGGCGCGTCACTCGGTTACTGAAACTCAAGAGACTGCTGGCGTCGTCGAACGCGAAGTGCTTGATACCGGTTCTACTGTAAGTGCAAGCGAATTGCAGCTATTGGCTCGACCCTGGACTTGGGGTAAAGCCGGTAACGACCCACGAGTCGCCGCTAAGCCTGCCGTGGTAGGCCCTGTGTTGGAAGATGTCATTCTGGCGCCACATGTTAATGACCTACCCTACATACCTGTAGACTACGACGACAGCCATCCAAGTCGATGGCAACGCGCTGCAAATGACCCTAGAAATTAGCCTCGACGCCTTAGCCATCGGCGATTTTCTAGCGACTCAAAGCCAAAGGCTGAAGCGTGGTCGGCTCTATTTCTAGTTCAACGCCAAACTTGGCGTTGACAGATGCTTGGATCGCTTTTGCCAAGGCGAGCACGTCTGCCAGCGTCGCTCGCCCTGCATTCTCGAGCACCAATCGATGTCGGGATGAAATGCGAGCATCCCCCACTCGATGGCGACTGTCTACGGCTAATTCGATGAGTCGTGCGGCAGACACCTTAAATCCATCTTGACTCCGGTTAAAACCGCTACTGATGCCTGACGCTTCCAGCAGGGATTTTTGGGCGGCTGAGATCATTGGATTTTTAAAAAAGCTCCCAACATTACCCAATTGTCGATAATCCGGCAGTTTTCGCTGCCTGATCGCTAGAATCTCAGCTCGAAGACTGTCAGCTGAGCCACCAATAGCTGTAGGCAATCCTGCCAGATCTGGGTAACTCAGATTCGGTCGATACTCACGGGACAGCCTGAGATTGACGGCGGTTATGATGTAAGGCGATGCTGTAAGGGTTCTAAACCGGCTAGATCGATAGCCAAAGTCGCAATCGGTTGCAGAAAGCTTGCGGAGCGTCTGGGTTGCTAAATCGAAGACCTCAACACTATCGACAAATTGGCTTAACTCAACACCGTAAGCACCAATATTCTGCACAGGTGCTGCTCCAACTGTCCCGGGAATGCCCGATAAATTCTCAAGACCATAGAGCCTTTGAGACAACATTTCGGCAACCAGATCATCCCAGATTACGCCAGCGCCAACACGCACCGTTTCATCTTCTACTACTATGGTTAAATCAGCGCTCTGCAGCACTAGGCCATCAATGTACGGCGCTAGCAATACATTGCTGCCGCCACCTAACAAGTACATATTCAAACCCTGCTCAACAGCGTGGTTCACAGCCGCCGCAAGGTCGTCGTTAGAATCAAAGCGATGGAAACTATGGCAAGTGGCGCTGAGCCGAAAGGTATTTAGATCCGATAGATCGAAAGTATTTTGGATCTCGATAGTCATTTGAGGCTTAGCTGTCTCCCGATCGAATTAGGTTCAGTGTATACTCGATAAGGACAATCATAGGGGAATCAAATGCAATTAAAAGACAAAGTTGCCTTCATAACTGGCGGCGCTTCAGGACTAGGTCGTGCGACAGCAGAAAACTTCATCAATGCTGGTGCCAAGGTTATTTTATTCGATCTCAACGAGGAAAATGCAGAAAAAACTGCACAAGAACTGGGCGAGCACGCAACTTACGCTGCAGGCGACGTTGCTGATGAGACGGCAGTATCGGCCGCTATCGAAAAAGGATTGAGCGCGTTCGGCGCGATCCATGTCAACATCAATAGTGCTGGCATAGGCGCTGCTGCTCGCACCCTTGGTAAAGATGGGCCGATGCCGCTCAAAACCTTTGAATTTATTGTCCGAGTCAATCTGGTTGGTACTTTTAACTGTCTGCGCCTCTGTGCAGACGCAATGACAAAGAACGAGGCGCTGACCGAAGATGGGGAGCGAGGCGTGATTGTTAATGTCGCCTCTGTTGCCGCGTTCGATGGTCAGATTGGTCAAGCCGCTTACAGCGCAAGCAAGGGCGGCGTCGCGGGCATGACGTTGCCAATTGCTAGAGATCTTGCGCGATCAGGCGTTCGGATTGCGACGATAGCACCTGGTATCTTTGAAACGCCAATGATGAAGTTTGCTCCTCCCCAGGTGCGCGAGCCCCTAATCGAGATGACTCAGTTTCCAAAACGATTAGGTCAACCCGAAGAATTCGCGCAGACAGCTGCCTACATCGTAGAGTGTGGCTACATCAATGGTGAAGTGATTCGTTTAGATAGCGGTATTCGAATGGCGCCGAAATAGATAAAAACCTTTCCCGCCCTAGTTTATCGATGCTAGCGGCGGGACCATTTTTCCACTCAAAAACAGGGCTATCCGCCAATATTGGGCATTTTTGCAGCTCAAATAGTATTGGCCGCATCTAGTCGTGTGACAAATTCAATCAAGTCTTTTTGGTTAAAAGGCTTGCTTAGAATATTGTCCGGCGGCAATGCCGTAAACTGTGAGCGAGCCAACTCAGTGGCGATGCCGGTAAGAATACCAATTTTTAAATGTGGGTGCTGGGTTTGGCAAAATTCAATCAGCCCCATACCATCTTCTGTTTTGGGCAGGGCCAAGTCCGTTAGCAATATCGACAGCTGCGTACCACGAGCGGAGAGCTCGAGGAGAGCCGCACTTAGGCTGTCTGCAGCCAATACCCTGTAGCCAACCGATTCCAAAAAGGATTGACTGATAAATCTGAGATCGGCATGGGTCTCAACAAGCAAGATCTGCTTTAATTGAGCAGGGTTTTTCAGGTGAGTTGCCGTTTGCATGCCCCCTTTTCTTTGGGAAGCAGCTACCTTCGAGGCAACGCCCGCAATGGTGGCATCTGATTCAGGCTCCGTGATGCTCGAGGACGTCGAGCGAGTCTCACCTCGAGGAAGTATTTCTTCCTTTTGAGGAGTTTCCGCACTTGAAAGCGGGAGGTATATATAGAAGGTCGATCCCTGGCCAGGCGTGCTCTCTACCCGAATAAAGCCGTCACTCTGGGCCACAAAACCAAAAACAGAAGCCAGCCCCATGCCTGTGCCCGCTCCATCGGATTTAGTCGTATAAAAAGGCTCGAAAACTCGATTCATGACATCTGGTGTCATACCCATGCCATTGTCCGCAACGGATAAACAGATTAATGACTGCCCTCTTAAATTAGGTGGCAAATACGCATTGCGCTCTTCAGAGGTTGGTGGCCGGATAACGAGCTTCAATTCACCTCCGTCAGGCATTGCGTGATTGGCATTCACCACCAAATTTAGCAGGGCATTTACCAACGCCCCGTTGTCCAGCATCACTCGATCAATTTCCTCGGAGGCTTCAAAAATGAGTCGTACCTTTCGACCTGCTGCCTGCCTCAATAGCTCGAGGTTATTTTCAATGATTTCGCTTACTGAGATCACTTCAGGATCTAATACTTGTTTCCGAGAAAAAGATAGCAGCTGACCCACCAGCCTACCGCCCTCATCGGTTGCTTTTTTCGCTACGCCTAAGCTCTTTTTGACGACCGTGTTCGCATCTTGGTAATCGGCTTCTATAACATCTAGCGCGCCTTGAATGAGCTGTAAGAGATTATTGAAATCATGTGAAACGCCGCTAGTAAGCTCACCCAGGGATGTCAATTTTTGAGCGTGAGCCAGATTATATTCCAACTGTTTTCGTGCCCGCATATCCCGAACAAACGACAGGATAACCGGACGGTCTTCTACCTCAATCATAGAGGATGTGCTTTCAACAGGTATCTCATTGCCATCGGCGGCCCGAATTACTGATTCTCTTCGATGCGCCTCTAACGAATGAATAAAACGGACTCGACTCATCCATTCCTGCTCATTTAAGCTTGAGGTAATGTCTAGTACTGAAAGGCGCAACAGCGCTTCTAGCCCGTAGCCAGTGAGTTCACAAGCCGTTTGATTTGCATACACAATGTCACCGGTTGCTTGATCGAAAAGAAAGCATGCATCGCCCGCACCATCTAGAATCGACTTAAAGCGTTGCTCATTGGCGGCTATTTGTCGTAATTGTTGCCTTTGTAGCTCAAAATTACGATTCACCTTTGCAACCAGCGCTCCGAGCTCATCTTTTTCGTGCCCTGATGGGATTGCGAGGTCGGACCCTGATTCAGACGATGCCTCAAGACCTGCCAGCAAGCGCTGAACAGGCGTAATAATTTGCAACCGAATGAGTAGGAGTAAAACCAATAACACCATCCCGATTCTGGCTGAGGCTAAACCGAGAAAGAACAGATTACGTTCAGCAAAATCAACCAACCCTCGGTCGACATTGAACCAAATCGTTAATTTGCCGGCTTGCTCAGCGCTTGTATCCTGGTGCAATGTAATGAATTCTGGCGTCCTTTGTTCTACCAAAAAATGAACCAAAGGCATTTCTGGTATTGGATCCGTTCTGGTAATTTTGGCCAAGCTATTACCTGATGCGCCTAATATTTCAGCTGCATCAATGATTTCTGACGTGAGCAGAATTTGAAGGGTCCGCTCGGCGAGCGCCTCATTCTCAGTTTGGGAGGCTTGATGCATAAGAGGCAAAAGCTCATTCAAATGCTCTTGATAAGCTTTTTGATCTTTTCCAACTTCGCGCTCGAACTCTACGTAGACTTGTGTGACACTGAAGCCGACACTTACGAGTAAAACAGTTATCACAGCGTAGGCTGCGATTCGGACCGCTAGCGAATTAAAACGGCTTACTGTTTCCACTGCTTTACACGACTCGTCAATGGATTCTCCTGTCGCATCGATTATCTTAATCTGGGCGAGACGGGCTTATGAATCTAGTCCGTTTGCTCGACCAAAGCGTTTAAAACATCAGGAAAAGCCGACTCCGCGATAATCCTCATCTCGTCATCCGTTCTATCCTGAATGGGATGTTCAACAAACAACCGATATGGATGAAACCCAAGCGACTCGCCCTGGGCCGCTGCTGCTTGTTCAAACTCTACGGTGGCTATGAATGCCCCCGGAATACCGCGTCGATCAAGGTCTAAAATGTCATGCAAACTGCACGACGTACATGACCCTCAGTCTGCGAGCGCTTCTAGCACGGCATCGCAGTCACCAGCAATTTCTTGCCTCAGTGTATCTGGCGCTACCCGGGTAAAGGTTGGCTTTTTATAGCGCCGCGTTTCAGCCCCATGCTGCTTTAGCAGATCTTCAATACGGTCCAAAAAAACATTGCCTCGAGGTTTGGAAATATCCAGCAACGCAACCCGCTTACCTTTCAAGTCGGTTAGCCTTGCTAATGGTTGGCGGCCCTCTGGGGTCAACTCGGACGTTGGGTCTAACATTTCCATACAATTTTCCTTTATGTATAAATTTCTTTGGTAACTGGGACGCTGCCAATGGCACCGCTGGCACCCCAGCCTGCTATGATCGCCGAAAACAAACCCGCTCTACCACCGGCCCGCACTATCCTCAGACCACCGTCTCTGAATTTGCAAATCGTTCGATCTTTAAGTGTCTCAGGTATTCCTTCAGCGATGCCTTGCGCGCCTTGTACAAGTTCAGCGCCGGGTATCATCAACAGCTCTATAAGCTCATCAATCAACCGATTTTTTTGCCAGTTAGCGTCTCGGAAAACGCGCTCGTGTTCGGGCGAGATAACCAAAAACGCATCGGATCCCTGTACCATTTTAGGATGTCCAATAGCGCGCAACCCTGCAGCAAAAGAACGAGCCAAAGACTCGGGCGTTCTTGATTTTTGATCCACGATTCCCTGCATCCCGTCGGCAGCAAATACCGTCACAGTCGATTGCTGAGGAGCGAAGCCTGAATCTTCTGCCAAAGATGGCCAACAGGAATTCAGTTCGTCTTCGGCAAAACAAAAGGTATATTTACCAGGATTTCCTAGGGCAGCCCGATCGACACCACCGGGCTTGCCGCCACCCACATTTCGTATAACCAGTTGAAGCGCTCGCCCAATCGTTGCGTTCGCACGATTGCCTTGGCCCAAGGCGTTGCCACCACTATTCATCCCGATCGACCTCGATATCGGCCCGTTGACTACTATCATAGGTCCAGAAAAATAAGTCGTCGCCAATAAACCATGCATGCAAAACTGGTCTTCCAGCACGGCCTCTACTGCGGTTATAACAACCGGTAAATATTCTGGTAGGCAGCCTGCCATAACGGCGTTGATCGCAATTTTCTCAACAGTACATGGTGCATAGTCCGGCGGGACAGACCCTATCAACTCCTGAGGAGACCGGGTTGTACCAGCCAGCATTCGAAAAACTCGTTCAGCTGTCGGAGGTATTACTGGCAGGCCATCAGACCAACCTTGGTCGAAGCCAACTTCAAACGGGTCAACGTCTTCGAAGGCAAGACGTCTTGATACCAGTTTATCTTGATCAAATCGTGCGGCGAGGCGCTCTTGCATCCCTGGGTCGTGAGTTTTAGAGCCACAACCAGGTCGAAAGGCTGGAATATCTGAAGTTAAGGTTAAACCGAGTATCGACTGCCATTGGTCGCGATCCCAACCGTGGGTCCGAGCAACTTCCTGTCCATCTTCATCAACAATTAACGTTGGTACAACTTCAATACCCAATTTGTGTGAAATTTCTAAGGTCTCATCATAATTGACGGCAATGTCTGCGGCGAAATCCAGCGTATCCTGGGAAATAATTTTGGTCGTTGGAAGTTCTGCGAGTAACCTAATGACAGGTTCAATAAGCAGGCAGGTTTCGCAGCTTTTCTTTACTACCAAAGTTAAGTTAGGCATCAGCAGCTTACTCCGGCAAAATGGCGACAAACACGGTCAAGATCTTCTTGGGTGTCTACTCCTGGCAGAATGGTCTCATTAGCAGGATCAACGTGTATATGAGCATCGTGGTCTAGGGCTCTTAGCTGCTCCAACTGCTCTAAGGCTTCGATTCTAGCCACCGGCCATCCTACGAAACGCTTTATAAAACCTGCGCGGTAAGCATAAAGCCCAATGTGACGCATGACATCAAGCGGCGCCCCAGGCAGGCTATCCCTATTGAAAGGAATCATGGACCGGCTGAAATATAAGGCTCGGCCCGAGCTAGAAAAGACCACTTTGACACTATCAGGCGCCTCTGGGTTCTCAGTGGGAGAGAAAGAACAAGCTAGCGTTGCCATATCCGCACCCGATGACACGAGATTATTGGCGACTTGATCTAAACAGGCTGGCGGCATTAAGGGCTCATCGCCTTGCAAATTTACCACAACGGTCTCGTCTTCAAGCTTCAGCGCTGAAACAGCTTCCGCAACTCGATCGGTGCCTGAAGTGGCCTCTGCGTGAGTCATGATGACCTCCACTTTACCTTCAAGCACTTTAGCAATCTCTGGGTGGTCCGTTGCAACAACGACCTGAGTAGCGCTGCTCTGAAGCCCCTGGGTTACCACCCTTTCTATCATGGTAAGACCCGCAATATCGCGCAGTGGTTTGCCGGGCAAGCGAGTGCTCGCATAACGCGCCGGTATGACAATCACATACTCAACGCTCACTTAGCAATGTTATCCAACTGATCAGGATTTTCACTAGAGAGCGGTAGAGCCTCACTAGGCAGCATGACCGGGATATCATCTTTAATAGGGTAAGCCAACCGGTCTAGAGTGCAAATCAACACCTGTTTTGCCGAATCATGGATTAATCCGCCCTTACAAATGGGGCAGACTAAAATCTCTAGTAATCGTGGACTGACCGTCATTTATCAAACCCCTATAACAGCTAATAATAATCAGATTAAATCACACAAACCCAAGGATTTCCTTAGACCGCCCATCATCCTATTCGGCACTGTCAAAACCTCTACTAGCGAGTCTCGCTATTAGGGAAGTTTCGAGATTTTTGGGCAATGTAACTTCAATGCACAAAACCAAAATATCAACTGAGATACTCTGCAAATCCAGCGAACTGCAGCGAAAATAATCTTTTTCCGTCATGACAACCGGTTCCCCACCAGGAAACTGCAAATCAGCTTCCGTTAGTACTGCGTGATCAGGCCAAGGGTGCTCGATCACAACACTACCCAGATCCCGAAGCGTGTTGAAAAACCGTTGGGGATGCCCTATTCCTGCAACCGCATGGAGCCTCAAATTGCTCAGTTTGCTGATCGGTATCGTCAATCCTGTTTTTGCGTCAAGTAACGATGAAGGGTTAGCAAATACACGATCCGACGTTTCGGGAGCAACCTGGAAACGATCGGTTCCATTGACTAAAACCGCATCAACCGAAGCCAACCGACTAGGCTTTTCACGTAATGGTCCCGCGGGCATTATTTGACCATTGCCGAACCCGCGCTCACCGTCTACGACAGCAATTTCAAAATCTCGTTTTAAGGCATAATGCTGCAAACCATCGTCGCTAATGATGACATTGCAATCGCCAGAATCGGCTAACAAGGCGGCTGCGGCTGTTCGATCGCGACAGCAAATCGTCGGTACCGAGGTTCTTGCATGAATCAGTAACGGTTCGTCACCGACATCCTCTGGACGCGACGATAAATTAACGCGCACCGGTTTTTTTGCAGTACCACCAAAGCCCCGGGAGATTACGCCAGGCCGAAATCCCCTTGACTGTAAAAATTTAACAAGCGCGATCACCACCGGGGTCTTGCCAGTACCTCCAGCGGTGATATTACCGACGACGATAATGGGTAGCTCACAGTGATAAGCGTTTTTTTCATGCTTAGACCGGCGTCTCCTAGCTTGAGAAATCCAATCAACGACCCAACCCAATGGCTTCAGCACTGTTAACCAAGCCGAGCCCTCATACCAAGCGTTGGGCAACCACATCCCAAGACGAAATCGATTGGCCTCTACCGGCAGAGGATAAGGTCTAACCGAAACCTCAGGCTCTATAGCGGCCACTTCTATTGGCGTATCCTGCGAAGTTTCGAAAAATTGCGCATAGCGAGCGCCTCGAGCTAGAAGCTCTTGGTGTGTTCCGGATTCTTTAATTTCTCCATCTTCCAGGACAAGGATTCGATCTGCCTTTTCAATCGTAGACAGCCTATGCGCGATTACAATCACCGTCCTGCCTCGCACGACTTCGTCGAGCGCGATCTGGATAGCTCGCTCTGATTCAGCATCGAGGGCGGAAGTTGCCTCATCTAAGATGAGAATCGGAGCATCTTTTAGCAGCGCGCGGGCTATTGCCAGACGCTGACGCTGCCCGCCCGACAGCAGGACTCCATTATCCCCTACTTGAGTTTCTAAACCCTGCTCAAATCCTTGAATAAAATCCCAAGCTTGCGCAGATTTCGCAGCCTCGATGATGCGCTCAGACGATTCGTTACGCAAAGCCCCATAAGCAATGTTGTTTGCGATCGTATCGTTAAATAATGTAACGGTCTGGCTGACAAAGGCCATATGTTGCCGAAGGTTTTGACGGCTGAACGATGTAACGGGGTGACCATCAAGCAAAATAGCCCCTGAGGATGGTTCATAAAACCTTGGAATTAATGTCGCTAGTGTCGACTTGCCAGCACCACTTGATCCAACCAGCGCGATGGTCTCACCGGGGGCAGCTACAAAGGAAATATTGTTGAGCACAGCACTTTCGCTACCCGCGTAGCTAAAAGACACGTCACGAAACTCGATACGTCCTTCGACCTGGTTCAGGGCGAGCGAGCCATGATCTATTTCCGTAGGTTCATCAAGCACTTCGAAAAGGTCGGCTGAAGCGGCAATTCCTTTTTGCACGATTGCAATAATATCGGTCAATTGGCGAATGGGCTTGGCCAACAAACCACCTGTTGTAATGAACGCAACTACATCGCCAGTTGACATATCACCTCGAATAGCAGGCTCGAGCAACAGCCAAACGAGTCCGGCCAAAACCACCGAAACGATGACTTGAATCACAGGAGTTGCGATCGCCGAAGTCAATACCATCTTCATGGATTGATTGCGATTGAGCGCGCTGACCTTTCCAAATCTCGACCGCTCATAGTCCTCAGCGCCAAATGATCTAACCTCTCGATAACCTTGAACAGCTTCGGACGCAACTTGAGTAACATCTCCCATTGAGTCTTGAATCCGCTCGCTGATTTTTCGAAATCGCCTCCCAGCAATTCTCGCGAGCACCCCGATCAATGGCGCTGCGATCAGAAACAAAAGTGTCAATCGCCAGTTCAGATACAGCAAGAAGCCCAAGTAGCCCAATACTGTAAGCCCTTCCCTAAAGAGAATTTTTACAGCATCCGTCGCAGCCCCTGTGACTTGGGTAACATGATAGGTAAGTTTTGCAACGAGATGTCCAAAGGCGTGGTTATCATAATAGCTACTCGGCAACTTCAGAAAACGATCAAAAAGCTCCGTTCTTAAATCGAATATCATTTTATTCGCCGCATAATGAATAAAATAATTTCCTACTAGCGTGCCCAACCCGCGAATCAAAACGATCAGAACGATTGCACTAGGCACAAATAGCTGATTGTCGATGATGCCGATGTTTAGAAAAGTCGCTAAGCGCTCAATCATCCCATGGTCAGTGACTACATGTCCGCTTTGAAGAGAATCAACCAGATAGGATACCAACTGCACGACGCTGACATTGGCAATGGAATACAACAAAAACCCAAGAAGGCTTAGGAAAAAAGCAGCCCAGGGCGTATATCCAAGCAAACGCCGATAGACCGAGGTGTCGCTCACTGACCCTGTCATAAACTTCCCCCGGGTTCAGACGCGGCTCTACTTTGGGTTTTCATTTGAATTTGCGTTTGTCCGGCTTGCTGAAGCACGTCAAGCATATCGATCACTCGCTGATGGGGCGTGTTCGCATCTGCCATCAAAATGATTTGCTCGGGTCTTTTGGCCTCTAAAGCCCCGACCGTTGCTAATCTAAGTTGTTCTAAAGTTGTGCCAATCAGCCTTTGCCCATTAATTGAGTATTTCCCATCCGCGGAGATTGCAATGACAAATTCTTTCTCTAAGGCTTCTGCTGAGGCTTCGGCGCTTCCGTCAGCGGCAGGTAATGTCAGGTCAAGTTGTGTCTCGAGGGTAAACGATGTCGACACCATAAAAAAGATCAGCAATAAAAACACCACATCGATCAAAGGCGTTAAGTTAACGTCCACCTGCGTGTCGCGATGTCTAACAAAATTCACGGACCGGGCTCTATGCGCAAACTTGCGGATTTCCACGCATACACTTGATCAATTAATCTCTGCGCATCCTGTTGCATATCGATTGCTAGCTCTTCAATTCTTCTAATCAAAAATCGATGGCAAAACAGGGTTGGTATTGCGACCCCAAGACCCGCCGCGGTTGTTATCAACGCTTCCGATATCCCCCCAGCCAAGGTAGAGGCATGGCCTACTCCCACTAACTGGATAGCACTGAAGACCTTTATCATACCAATCACGGTCCCTAACAAACCCAGCAGCGGTGTAATTGCCGCTATCGTCCCTAGCGTCGATAAGTAGCGTTCCAAATCATGCACGACCTGAATGCCAGCAGCTTCCATACTGCTGGCCATTGGATCTCTGCCCGCCTCGCTTTGCTCAATACCTGCAACCAATATCTGTCCTAACGGTGCACGCAGTTGAAACTGATGCAATCGTTCTTTTGACAAAGCGCCCTGCTCAAACTCTAGGAGTAGCTGGTTCAATAGATCGGTCGGCGCAACGGCCGCTTGACGCAACGTCCAAAGCCGCTCGATGGCTATACCCAAGGCCACCACAGAGCTAAGCAAGATCGGCCACATAAGCCAACCCCCTGACTTTACGAGCTCAAGCACGCTTTAACTCCTTTGATAACAGCGAACACTTTATCATAAGCGACCAGACAACTTAGATGCTTTCTAGGCTCATACCGATGGCTAGGCAACGATTTTCTCATCAAACAATCTAGCAATTTCATGATTTGGCAGATTCAAGTCCTCAGCCAAAATTTGTTCGGTATGTTCACCTAAAGCGGGCGCTTGTAATGCTGGCAGGTTGTTGGCGACAGAAAACCGAATCGGACTTGCCGGCACAAGAAACGCCCCAATTCCTGGATGATTGAGCTTTTCAAACATCGGATTATCTTCTGAACAATCCTCGTCCTCGCTTAGCAGTGCCTTGAATGTGCGATAAGGACCAAAGCACACGCCATGCTCCGACAAGGATTTGGAGACTTCATCACCGTTTCTCGATATAAACCAAGGTGCCAACATAGCCTCTATGGCAACCCGATGCTCAAATCGAGCACCCTCGGTCAAAAGATCATTGCCAACGGCATCACAGTATGCTGCTAGGTCGTCCGCACTGTCCGTTGCGGTGATCAAAGCTTGCCACTGCTTTAACGTCAACGCGACCACCATAAATCGATGACCATCTTTAGTGAGAAAATCTTTACCAAAGGCACCATAGAGATAATTGCCTGACTTCGCTCTGGGCTCGTCCAAGATTGTCGCCTCAGCGATGTTGCCGAGATGGCCAGCGGTGGCCAGCGCCACATCTTTGAGCGCAAGTTCAACTAACTGTCCTTGACCTGACAATCGCCTATGGCGCTCAGCTGCCAGGAGCGCTGTTGCCGCCATCTGGCCCGCAATGTTGTCCCATGCAGGCAAGACATGGTTGGTGGGCTCTAAACTGGAAGATTGACCGGTTATGTCGGCAAACCCGACAGCTGGATTGACGGTGTAATCAACCTCGGAGCCGCCGCGGCGATCGCCTTTTATATTGACGTAGATTAAATCCTCCCTCGCTAATCGGAGATTGTCGTAGGAAAGCCACCCTTTAGCAGGGAAATTCGTGAGGAAAAGACCTGCATCAGGCCCTGGTCTCGCTAATAAGGCTTTGACCAAAGCTTGAGCCTCTGGTTTGCGGATATCGAGCTGTATAGAACGCTTTCCTTTGTTGAGACCTGCCCAAAACAGGCTCACTCCAGTCTGCGTCAGGGGCCAGCGACCGTAATCTAGTCCGCCGCCAATAGGATCGAAACGAATGACATCCGCACCAAGTTGCGCCAATGTCATGCCTCCCAGGGGCGCAGCAACGAAGGCACTGCCCTCAACAACCCGCATACCACTTAAAATACCTAGGTTCATTGCGCCCCCTTTTATCATCTCACCGACCGTTCAATTAGGGCTCAACAGGCCCTGGGTCACAGGTAATATGCGACAAACGCTTTAGAGTCACAATCCTGCCAAATCTTAAGGCAGCAGTACTGCCAAAGACCATTCGAGGACAGTGTCATCTGTCATGCCCTCGGGGGCTTCAGGGCCTCGACGGGCCAAAACCGTCACATGTAACTTCGCAATGCGAGCGTGTTCGTGCTGAAGGATCGCTTCACAGTCAATTGATGATGAGAGAATATCCTGCTCAAAAACCGGTCCGACATGATCACATCGATACCAGGCGAGCACACCCAACATATGCGGTAATGCCAACGATAATTGTTTAGCCGCCATCGCAATGGTATGACCGCCATAAACCAAACGCTTACCGTAGACACTTCGTGTTGCATCAGTGTGAGTCATGGCTAGATTGAGCGTCATCCTCACCAACTCGGGCGCAAGCGTCACCGTATCCGCGGCCTCAACGTTGAGTTGGCCCAGCGGTAACGGGGCATTTGATTGCGGATATCTATCGCGATAGGCGTCAAAATTCCAGGCTGGAACATGCGCTAGTAGCTGTTCATCTGTGATCAGCTCAGGCATCACGGCAAAGTCATCAGCGTGACCGGTATTTGCCGTAACATCCCTACAAGGGATCATGGGACATCGCCAGAAATGTAAAACTACGACACCGTCTTGATTTTCTACTCTTATCTCCAGCGCGACCATGCCGGATGCGGCGCGGCCAGTTTTGATGGCATTCTGACGGAGCGCAATCACCTTTGTAGAGGTCGTGAGCGTATCGCCCACAAAAACCGGCGCCAGCAGTTGTAATCCGCGATAGAACAAATTACCGAGCACACGCTGGCTAGGCAACGTACTTTGACCTATCGCAAGATTGCATACCAATGCCGGATTCACCAGGCTTCTTGATTCACCGGTCACGGATTGGGATAAAGGGTTATCGAGGCTCAGGCGCATTCGGTCGCCGAATAACGCCTGATGCAAGGCGACCATACCGTCAGTCAGCGTTACCGAAGGCACATCAGAAAAATCCTGTCCGACAAAAAAATCTTCAAAAAACGGTGCATCTTTCACTGCGAACACCCCCTCGTCGAAATTGGCCAAAGCTCGTGGACATGCTCCTCTCTAACCACATAGTAGTAATCGAATAGATTGACGGTAGGGTCGCAATGGGGCGTAATTAATTTGAGCTTATCTCCTAGCGAAATGTCTCGCGAGGGATTATTCAATGCGACAATGCCGTGCTCATCACCCCCCCAATAATAGGTTAATCCTTCAATATCTTTAAATTCGGGTACCATTTTATCCGAGGCTAGTGATTTGAAACCTGCATCCACGGTGATTGTTCTTGGTTTAGGTTGACTGATTGGCGTTACCAATACAGTCAAGGCAATATCGAAATCATCGAACACCGGCCGAGCTCGAGTTTCGATATCCCGATACTCGATATCCATAAAGGCGTAAGAGCCTGCTTGTAATTCATTAAGCAGTCCTACATCTGGTTCAAATTCATAAGAACCGGTTCCGCCGCCCGACAGAAGAGGCAGCACATAACCTTCGGCTTCTAATAGTTGCTTGGCGTCCTTACCCGCCTGCAGTGCGCGCTGATATTTCTCGTAACGCGCCTCTGCGGAAACAATGTGCATACAATGGCCCGCATAGATTTGTAGCCCCTGAAGATTTAAATGCGAACACTCATCCTGAATAAAGGCTGCTAATTTTAACAACTCGTCGCCTGGAGCAATTCCTGTGCGCCCAAGACCTGGGTCGATATCGATTAGAACCAAGAGATTAGCACTAACGTGATCAAGCGCCTGCTCAAGCCCCAAAGCGGATGCTCGGCTATCGACCACAACCGTCAAAGCCTGATTGGTTTTAGCGAGCGTAGCAGCCTTGGCTATCGCCATGGGCTCGATTAAAGGCGATGTGACCAGAATCGGGGCGATGCCCGCGCGCTGCATAATAGCGGCCTCTGATATTTTCGCACAACAAATGCCCTGGGCGCCCAAGGCCAATTGCTTTTTGGCGATAATAGGGCATTTGTGCATTTTACTGTGAGGCCTAAGCGCTATTCCAGTTGCCTCACTCCATTTGCCCATGATCGCAAGGTTCGCGTCGAGCACAGTCTCGTCAAGTAGCAAAGCAGGGGTTGGTAATTCGGTTACAGGTACCGGATTGTCTAGAATAACCGCCTCGACCGGCCGGCTATCACTCTGCGCTGCTATCCAGTGATTAAATTCCATGCGCCCTCTCTTGATCACAATCTTGGGTTTGACAATCCTCGCCTCGCTCAACCTGCAAGGTAACGTGGTGAATAGAAAACTGATCAGCCAAAGTTTTACTGACTGACTGGTAACCATCTGGAACAGCCCATAGCGGTTGCTCCGGCATCACGAGATGGGCCGTAAGGCCCGTTTCTCGGGTGCTCATGGCCCAAATATGCAAATCGTGAACGGCCTCTACCCCTGGGATAGTAAGTAGGTAATTTGTGACTGCTTGCTGGTCTATATTTAAGGGAACGGCGTCCAAAATTAACGCCAAAGCATCTCTAAGCATGCGCCAGGTCAACCCCAGAATGACAGCAACGATCACCAGCGCCACGATAGGATCAATCCAATAGGCAGAAGTGTAATAGAGTGCAACACCTGAAATAACGACGCCAGCAGACACTAGCGCGTCAAAGGCTAAGTGCAAGAATGCGCCCTTAATGTTGAGATCGTGGTGACTTTGACGAAGGAATAAAAGCGCCGTACCCCCGTTAACTAAAATGCCGAGCGCCGCGACAAAAATAACCACCTCAACCGCGATAGGCGTCGGCGACATCAATTTTTCAAAAGCGCCCAAAGCGATATAAAACGAGGCGATTATTAACACGACGGCATTAATAAGTGCCGCTAAAATAGTCGTTCGCCGATAGCCATAACTAAAGCGAGCACTCGCTTTTTTGGTCACTAAATAGCTAGCAGCCCACGCCAACGCCAACCCAAGCACGTCACTCAGGTTATGACCTGCATCGGCGAGCAACCCGACAGAATCCGCCGATAAAGCCAGCAAGGCCTCGACCACGGTAAACGATAAGTTAGCCGCAACAGCGAGCCCAAAACTCAAATTTAGCTGTCCCGCTAGCTGATGATGATGTTCATGGTGGTCATGCATAACACATGCTCTTTATTTGAATACCGATCATTACAGGCTCGATGCAGCCTGCCTTATATCGTCAACAGATCGTTCACCTCATTCGCAATTGCTAACGATGCAGTTAGCCCCGGCGACTCGATCCCAAACAGATTGACCAAGTTTGGCAATGCTTGAGCCGATTCCTCCCGGATCACAAAATCCGCAGGTGCATCGAGAGGCCCTTGAATCTTGGGACGAATGCCCGAATAACTCGGAATCAAGTCGTCTTCTTTCAAGTCCGGAAAATATCGTTGAATCGCCTCAAAGTAGAGCCGCCGTCTTTTCAGATTTACGTGATAGATTTCTTCGTCAATGTATTCAACATCGGGGCCAAATTTTACCTGCCCGCCAAGGTCGATTGTCGCATGAATACCAAGGCCGGCACCACTTGATGGGGGCACTGGATAAATCAAGTGCCTAAAGGGGTTTTTGCCTCTAAGACTAAAATAATTTCCTCTGCAAAAGTAAAGTTCTGGAATACTAGATAGCGATATCCCTTGGATCGTCCGCGCGACTGTTTGAGCTCCAAGGCCCGCGGCATTCACAACTGCAGTTGCTCTTATAACAAATGGGTCCGGTTCGCCCTCGATTGAGACAACAACTTCATAGCCCTCCGAGACCGCTCGGATACCCACCACCTCAGCATGAGTACTTAAAACACCACCTTTTGCTTCAAAATCTCCAAGTAATGCCTGCATATAATCGTGAGCGCTCACAATACCTGTTGATGGGGAATATAAGGCTGCTACGGCGTTGACGGCGGGTTCCTTACGATTAATTTCAGCACGCGAGCATGGCACCAGGTCATTGACACCGTTTTCCAACCCTTGTTGATAGATCTCCGTCAATTTATCTGCCTCGTTAGCATCGGACGCGACGATAAATTTCCCGCATGCTTGATGGGGCACGGCGAACTGTTCACAGAAGGCATAGAGCAGCTGCTTGCCCTCGACACAAAGTTGCGCTTTTTTAGATTTGGATGGGTAATAAATGCCCGCGTGGATAACTTCACTATTGCGACTGCTGACGCCCTGCCCAATCTGAGCCTGTTTTTCTATTAACAGGCAATCGTGACCAGCGCCTGCAAGCGCCCTTGCAATACTAAGACCGACGGCGCCTGCTCCAATTACAACGCAAGTGACATGAAAAGACATAGTTCAAGCATTTAGATGAGTAGCACTTAGTATCTCAGGTTCCACCATCACCGTCGATGAACGCTCATTTACTCACTGAGCTCTCATTTGCCCGCTAAGCCATCATTAAAATGTTTTTTAATGGGCTAATCGTTTTCGGAGCGTTAGGCGGCGAAGCTTCTACCTTGCGATTTTATGCGGGCAGTTTTATGCAAGTGATTTTGTGCGAGCTATTTTGTACGAGCTATTTTATACGAGCAGTTCTGTTCGAGCCGTGTTGATCGATTTTTATTACCTAGGCTGGTCAAAATGAAGACTTTCCATTCTGCTGTCTCTTTTGTCTCTTTTGTCTCTTATATCTTAAATGTTTTGTTACTTAGGTCTGTTTTGTCTCTTCTGTCTTTTGTCTCTTCTGTCTTTTGTCTCTTCTATCTCTTGTCTCTTCTATCTCTTGTCTCTTGTCTCTTCTATCTCTTGTCTCTTGTTTCTTCTATCTCTTGTCTCTTAAATGTCCTACTTTTTATGTCTTCTGTCTCTCGTGTCTCTCGCACCCTTGTTCTCTTGCTCTCTTGTTTTCCTTTTACCGCCCCTACCTTACCCCTGACTTGACCCGCCACTGGGCTTATT
>Ga0181557_1000356_pt1 | contig 59062 bp, 50 predicted proteins | sample 011ome_23_FD_148632 | JGI IMG/M metagenome (GOLD analysis project Ga0181557, IMG submission 148632) | Coastal salt marsh microbial communities from the Groves Creek Marsh, Skidaway Island, Georgia - 011506CT metaG (spades assembly) | ecosystem: Environmental > Aquatic > Marine > Intertidal zone... | reverse complement strand
AGCGCCAAAAAGGCTTAGCCGCGAATGTAGAGAAGAAAATGTAATGACGCGTCCTCGCAACTTCAGAAGGTTGAGAATCGCGCAGTGATAGGGTCGCTTGGACCTTGGGAATCTAAATGACGTATTGTGTTGCCATCTCGGTGGACGCCGGGATCTGTTTTATCGCTGACTCGCGAACCAATGCGGGTGTGGACAATGTCAGCACCTATTCGAAGATGCACATTTTTGGCGTGGATGGTGAGCGCCAGATGGTGGTGTTGTCAGCGGGTAATTTGGCGACAACCCAGGGCGTCATCAGCCAATTGAAAAAGGACATCAAGATGGGCGCAGGACGGCATTTGTTGAATATGCCGCACCTGACTGACGCGGCAGATTATCTGGGTGATGTCAGTGTTGCTCAGCAGAGCAAGCATACCGGCGGTGGCGCTAACTACGAGGCATCCTTCATTCTCGGTGGCCAGATAGTGGGACAAAACCCGAATGCCTATCTGATTTACCCACAGGGCAACCATATCACAACCTCAGCGGATACGCCGTTTTTACAGATTGGTGAAAGTAAGTATGGTAAACCTATCCTGGATCGTATCCTCAGTCTTGACTCTACGCTGGAAACAGCAGCGCTTTGCGGTCTGGTTTCCATGGACTCGACCATTCGTAGTAACCTGACCGTTGGCCCGCCGATTGAAGTACTGATCTATGAACGCGACAGTTTTACCGCTGATCGTTATTACCGGTTTGAAGAAAGCAGTGAATATTTGCGTGCCCTCAGTCGCAGTTGGGACGTCAAGCTGAAAGAAGCTTTTTCGGGTCTGCCGCCGATAGCTTGGAGCGCTAATTGGGATGAGGTCGGAAGTCGCCAGCGGTGAATTAAACGCGCAATTGAAATTGATTGTTAAAGTACCAAAACTACATGCATTCTCCTTCACGCTGACTCACGCCATGATCAGTGGAATGCACCTCCCGTTAAACACCTGTTCGTTATGAGGAGTCTGTCATCATGACGATTCGCGTTGCTATCAATCATATTACTGAATACCGGTTCGACCGCCCGATCACCCTGCATCCACATGTCGTGCGCCTGCGTCCGTCGCCGCATTGCCGCACAGCGATAGAATCCTATTCCCTGAAAGTCTCGCCCGCCAGCCACTTCCTTAACTGGCAACAGGATCCCTTCGGCAACTATCTGGCCCGTTTTGTGTTTCCCGAGAAAACCCGTGAGCTGCTGATCCATGTGGAATTGATTGCGGATCTCACTGTCATCAACCCGTTTGACTTTTTCCTCGAGGAAGAGGCGGAAACCATTCCGTTCCAGTATGAAAATCAATTGCGCCGTGACCTTGATCCTTATCTTGAGGTAAAGGAAAACGGACCTTTGTTGATGCAGTGGTTAGCTGAAGTCGATCGGACTAGGACACCCACTGTGAACTTTTTAGTTGCATTGAATCAGCGCCTGATGGCCGATGTCAGTTATTTGATTCGAATGGAGCCCGGGGTGCAGAGTTGCGAGCAAACATTACTCGCAGGTTCAGGTTCTTGCCGAGACAGCGCCTGGCTGATGGTACAGGTGCTGCGGCATTTGGGGCTGGCCGCACGTTTCGTTTCCGGCTATCTGGTCCAACTTCAAGCGGATCAACCGTCATTGGATGGGCCCTCTGGTCCGGCGGCAGACTTTACAGATTTGCATGCCTGGGCCGAAGTTTATCTGCCGGGTGCGGGTTGGATAGGTCTGGATGCTACCTCCGGTTTGTTTGCCGGTGAAGGACATATTCCATTGGCCTGCACCCCTGATCCAATATCCGCAGCTCCTGTTACCGGTGCGACGGAACGCGCAGAAGTCACCTTTCATTTTGAGAACAGCGTGACCCGTATTTATGAAGATGCGCGAGTCACCAAGCCCTACAGCGATGCGCAATGGTGCCAGGTTGAAAGCTTGGCGGCGAAGATTGATCAGCAGTTGGCGGTAGACGATGTGCGTTTGACGATGGGCGGAGAGCCAACCTTCGTCTCAATTGATAACATGGACGGTGCCCAATGGAACACCGAGGCGTTGGGGGTCGAGAAACGGCAGCTTGCCGACAATCTATTTTGGCGCTTGAAGCAACATTATGCGCCTCAAGGCTTGATGCATATCGGTCAGGGAAAATGGTATCCAGGCGAGCAACTTCCCCGTTGGGCCTTGTCTCTGTTTTGGCGCAAGGACCGCAAGCCCCTGTGGTATGACGATCGTCTTCTAGCCAACGAGAGTTCGAAGGGCCTGCAAACTGCTGAAACCAGTAAGAGTTTCATCGATGCCCTGGCTACCCAACTGGATATACCCACACATCTGGTCGTCCCGGGCTATGAAGATGTTGGTTATTATCTCTGGAGGGAAGGGCGTTTGCCGAAGAACCTGGATCCGCAAAACAACAAGCTTGAGGATCCACTGGAGCGAGACCGGTTTCGGCGTCTGTTTTCCACTGGTCTGACGGCAGCGGTCGGTTATGCCTTGCCACTGAAGTGGCAAGCAGTTGATGAGGAGCACGGACGCTGGCGTTCCAGTCGTTGGCCCTTTCGCGGCCAACATATGTTGTTGGTGCCCGGCGACTCGCCCATGGGGTTAAGACTGCCGTTAAACACACTACCATGGGAGCAGCCCAATCCTGTTGAGTTCGACATGGAGGCGGATCCGTTTGCGCCAGTCGGCGGTGAGGTCGAGAATCTGGGGGCGATAGAAACCAAGGAAGTGGTGCATACAGCGCTTTGTGTGCAGGTTCGGGACGGTCACCTGTATGTCTTTATGCCACCTCAGACCCAGTTTGAGGTTTACACCTTGTTGCTGACGAAAATAGAGGCGACTGCTCGGCAGTTGGATGTTCCCGTGATCATCGAGGGTTACGAGCCGCCATCAGACAGTCGTGTGCAGGTTTTGCGTGTCACGCCAGACCCCGGCGTGATCGAGGTGAATGTCCACCCGGCAAATAACTGGGACGAGCTCAGTGAAATCGCCGAGAGTATCTACTCGATGGCGCGCCAGTGCCGGTTGGGTACGGAAAAATTCATGTTGGACGGACGTCATTCTGGCACGGGCGGCGGCAACCATATTACCCTGGGCGGCGCGACCCCGGCGGATAGCCCGTTCCTGCGTCGACCGGACTTACTGAAAAGCCTGATCATCTACTGGCAGAATCATCCGAGTCTGTCTTACTTGTTCTCTGGTCTGTTTATTGGTCCCACCAGTCAGTCGCCTCGAGTGGATGAAGCCCGTGACGATAATCTCTACGAGTTGGAGATGGCGTTAGCTCGTATTCCCGTCGGTGAGATCGAGCAGCCGTGGCTGGTTGACAGGTTACTGCGGAACTTTCTGGTTGATTTAACGGGTAACACCCACAGAGCCGAATTTTGTATAGACAAGCTGTATTCGCCGGACTCGGTGGGTGGGCGTCGAGGCCTGGTCGAGTTCAGAGCCTTTGAGATGCCGCCGCATGAGCGGATGGGGTTGGTTCAGATGCTACTGATCAGGGGACTAATCGCGATGTTCTGGCGTCGCCCATATGATCGACCACTCGTTCGTTGGGGTACGGAATTGCATGACAAATTCATGCTTCGGCATTTTATAGACGATGATTTCCAACGGGTCATCGAGGATTTGCGTAAAGCCGGTTATTACTTTGAACAAGCCTGGTTTGATGCATTCATGGAGTTTCGTTTTCCCCGAATCGGCGGAATCAATGTCGCAGGTTTGGATCTGCAGCTTTATACCGCACTAGAACCGTGGCATGTGTTGGGCGAGGAGTCCTCCACGCAGGGAACTTCTCGGTATGTTGACTCAACCTTGGAAAGAATTCAGGTGACCCTCGACAATGCGACCAGCAATCGCTACATCGTGACCTGTAATGGTCGCAAGGTACCCTTACGGAACACGAGTACTCGAGGTCGCCAAGTCGCAGCTGTGCGCTACAAGGCGTGGGAACAACCCTCTAGCCTGCACCCGAGTATAGCGCCCCATAACCCTCTGGTTTTTGACGTGATCGATGTGGATAACCATCGTTCACTGGGCGGTTGCACTTACTATGTCTCGCACCCGGGAGGACGTAACTATGACAGTTTTCCTGTCAATGCTGCCGAAGCTGAGGCACGACGGCACGCGCGCTTTTGGGAAATTGGCAAAACCCAGGGACACATCAGCTTACCACCAGATGAACAGCATCCTGAGCAGCCACTGACCCTTGATCTGCGATGGCCGAATCCTCGATAGGATGCCGCTCAGGCGGCTGTCGTTCCCAGGGCTGCACTATCGACCCCATAGCCGAACCAGGCATTGGCAACCTGTGTGTGAATGTCGGCGAACTCAAGTTGCACGACATCTATAAAGTCGTGCAGGCCAGACTCATTAAGTAGCTTGATAACATCATTACTTTCAATGGTTCGCATGGCCTGAGAGATACTGCGCAGCGGTAAATCGTTCTTTGGCAGCTCAATGCAGCAACCATGAACTTCGCTCAAGCAGTGGGCGACGGCGCGCGGAAACTTGCGATTTTTGAGCAGAAAGTCCACCACGTCTTCAGCATTGACTCGGTCCTTCACATGCTGGCGATACATCTGGTAAGCAGTGAGTGAACGCAGTACGTTCATCCAGAGAATGTTATCGTATTCTATAGGCTTATTTTTCTGGGTAATCAGATTCAGGCTGCCCACGTCAACTATGCGTGACGACATATCGGCGCGCTCCAGATTGCGACCAATTTTGATAAAGTTATAAGCGATATCGAGACTCATGGAACCGGCCAACAGACCTGTCAGTTGATGGCATCGACCGATAATCTCGCCCAAGAAGTTGTGGCGACCCTCACGCTTTAGTCCCTCGCCGACGCTTCTTTGCAAGAAAAGATGCAACTCATTAATTCGCTCCCAAGCTTCAGAAGGCATGATTTCTCTCGTTGTTCTGGCATTCTCGCGAGCACTGCGGACTGAGCTGCGGATCGAGCCACCATCGTCTTCTAATAAAAATTTGACGACATTGCGCTCATCAACTCGAGAGAAGCGGCGCTGAAATTCTGCACTGTTGCCAGTAATATCCAGTGTGCTTGCCCAGATATGGTCGACTCTGGGTAGGTCCATGACGAGGTTAGTGTTGACGCTGATCAGTCGAGCAGTATTCTCAACTCGCTCAACATACCGACCAAACCAGTACATTCTTTCTGCAACTCTCGATAGCATTTTGCTCTTACCTCAGGCGTCTTGGCGGTCGGCGATGATCCAGGTGTCTTTACTACCCCCACCCTGGGACGAGTTAACAATCAAGGAACCCTTGACGAGAGCGACTCGAGTGAGGCCGCCGGCACTGATTTGGGTTTTATTTCCTTGCAAGATAAACGGCCGTAAGTCGACGTGTCGAGGTTCGATCGAAGATTCACACAACGTAGGTACGGTGGACAGGTCGATGATGGGTTGCGCGATATAATTTCGTGGGTTGGCCTTGATTAGACGTTTCATTTCTGCCGTTCTGGCTTTGGTCTCTCGAGGCCCAATATACATGCCGTAACCGCCCGATTCATTCGCCGGTTTCACCACCAGATTTTCGATATTCGTCAGGACATGTTGGCGATGGGTTGCATCTGAGCAGATGAAGCTAGGCACGTTTGGCAGGAGTGGTTCCTCTCCCAAGTAATAGCGAATCATTTCCGGGACATAGGTATATACCAGCTTGTCATCGGCAACCCCGGCGCCCGGTGCGTTGGCGAGTGCGACATTACCTTTACGCCAAGCGCGCATCAACCCGGGTACGCCGAGCATCGACTGTTTGTTAAACACTTCCGGATCGAGAAACAGGTCGTCAATCCGCCGGTAAATGACATCAATGCGAGACAGCCCCTCGACAGTCTTCATGTACACGCAATCATCATCGCCAACGATCAGGTCCGGTCCTTCAACCAGTTCTGCACCCATGCGTTGGGCGAGAAACGAATGTTCAAAATAAGCTGAGTTATAGGTGCCTGGTGTCAAAACAACCACTTCCGGATAATCAAGTGGCCGGGGAGAAATAGAGCTTAAGGTGTCGAACAGATTTGTTGCATAGTCATCCATCGGCAGAATGTCGTACATCTCAAACAACTCAGGTAAAACCTGTTTGCTGATTTTTCGGTTTTCCAGCATGTAGGACACACCGGAGGGCACTCGTAGATTATCTTCCAGTACATACATGGTCCCATCGCCGCCTCGTACCAGATCGCTGCCACAAACATGGGCCCAGGTGTTATAGAGTGGTTTTATACCCTCACACTCCTTTCGATAATCTTTCGAGCTGCGCAGCAGGTCTCGAGGAACGCGCTTGTCCTTAAGTATTTTTTCGTCGTTATAGATATCGGTGATAAAGAGATTGAGGGCCATCAGGCGTTGTTTCAGGCCACTTTCAATTTGCTCCCATTCCTTTTGACGAATTATTCGAGGAATGATATCAAATGGCCAGTTGCGATCTATATTCTCCCCCTCACTATAGACAGTGAAGGTAATGCCCATGGTTCGGATCGCCAACTCAGCATCACGCTGCCGCTCTTTAAGATCGGCAAGCGAGCTTTTCTTGAGAAAGTTGGCGAGCTCGGTGAATCCCGGTCGAGCTCTGTTCTGGTTAGTGAGGAGCTCGTCATAGAAACCGGGTTTAGTCAAATACTGCTTAAGGTCCATGCCATTAAATTCGTAAGGATTTGGTGCATATTAACCGAAAGTTGGTTCGAATTCAGAACTCAACTTCCAAAAGCTTGTAGTGCGTCTCTACCATTCCCAGTGACAAATAGGTGCGCTGAGCATTGGTGTTATCATGCTCAACGTATAAGCGAATGCCACACACGTCAGACGCATTTTTTGCCAGTTCGGTGGTCAGTGCATACAAGCGGCCGAAGACCCCTTGGCGACGATAGGCGGGGTCTATGTAGACGCTTTGAATCCACCAGAATAAGCCGTTGCGCCAGTCACTCCATTCAAAGGTGACACCAAGACAGCCAACCGGGCCGCCGTCAGCCTCCGCTACCAGATAAAAACCCAAGTTAGGGTTCGTGATCATGCGTTCTACGCCTGCCATGATGGTTCCAGTGGCTAACGTTTTCGCTTCAGTTTCCTGGGCCATGGCCTGATTAAATGCCGCAATCGCAGCAATGTCAGCGGGGCTCGCTCGACGGCAGGTGATAGTCATGACAATGTGCCTCTTTCGGTGGGTTACAAGGGTGCTGTCGGCGGGTTTGCCCGCAGCAGATGCTGGCCAAAAAATTGATCCATCATGCCATATCGATGCAAATTGATCTTGCGTCCGCTGAGGCCATGTTTAGCGCCTGGATAATTCATGATTTCAAAGGCCAGATTCTCATCCTGAAGTGCCTTGTAAAGTTTAGTGCTATTCGTAAACAAGACGTTGTCGTCCGCCATGCCGTGGATCACCAGCAACTTGCCTCGCAGGTTTTTCACATAAGGGAAGACGCTGCTTTGGTCATAGCCATTCGGATTGTCGCAGGGGAGTCCCAGATACCGTTCAGTATAGTGGGTGTCATAGAGCCGCCAGTCAGTAACTGGGGCGACACTGACGCCGGCACGAAAAACGTCTGGCGCTTTGAGCATCAGCATTAAGGTCATGTAGCCGCCATAACTGTGCCCAAAGACGCCAATTCTTTGTGGGTCAATCCAGGGTAAGCGGCTGGCATAGGCGACACCGACCAACTGGTCTCGGACCTCAATCTCGCCGAGTTTACCGTAAATGGGCGCCTCAAATGCCTTGCCGCGATGCGTGCTGCCGCGGTTATCGAGCTGCAGCAGTGCGTAGCCACGGCTGGCCATGTAATGGTGCCAGGGTGGAATCCACTCATTGCTGACGCGTTGTACGCCAGGCCCGCCATAGACAGTAACCAACAGCGGGCACCTTTGGCCCGGCGCCAGTGTCACGGGTTTGATCAATCGGTAGTAAAGCGTCTGACCATCCTCGGCCTTCAGCTGACCAAACTCGACCTCGCCTTGGTTGTCAGAGTAAGGATGAAAGGGATGTCCCGCCATTATTTTGTTCGGTTCAAGGTCGAGTAAAACCTCGCCTGAGATCCGCCTGATCGAGACTGCGGGTGGTTGTGTTACCGAGGAGTAGCTGTCAATAAAATGCGTCAGATCGGGACTCAGCACCAGCTGATGGCTAAACTTTGGAACAGTGATGCGCTGTGGTGTCTGGTTGTCATGCAAGCTGCTGCTGTAGAGGTGTTTTTCCAAAGGGGTGTCAAAAAATCCTTCGTAAAATACCCTGTTGTCGCCCTCATCAATCCCGTGGAGACTAGAGACGACCCAGTTGCCGTTGGTGATGGTATTCAACAATTGGCCCTGCAGGTTGTAGAGCGAGAGGTGACGATAGCCTGTGCGTTCTGATGCCCAGACAAAGGTCTGGCCGTCTTGAAGGGAGCGAAAACAGTCGTGAAGATTTACCCAGGTTGTCGCAGTCTCAGTTAGCACGGTTGTCAGTAGATTCTGGTGCTTGTCCCAAAGTATTAAATCTAGTTGTTGTTGATCTCGAGACTGAACCTGAATCGCCAGTCGAGCACTGTCGCCTAGCCAATTCACGCGGGCCAGATAAGAGTCTGGTTGGCGGTCGATCGAAATCCAGTGAACCTGGCCAGAACTCACATCGATGACGCCCAAGCGCGTGCTGGCGTTGGGTGTACCGGCAAATGGGTAGCGTTGGTCAAAGACGCCGAAATGGTCGGCGTCGATCTCGTAACGCTGGGAAAGTTCGACGGTCGCTTCATCGACCTGAATGAACGCGATCGATTGGCTGTCTGGCGACCACCAATAACCGTCGAAGCGGTGCATTTCTTCTTGCGCAATAAACTCAGCCACGCCGTTGCTGATCGTCCCGCCGCCATCAAAGGTCAGTTGTCGTTCCGCGCCGGAAAGGACATCAATGTAGAACAAATTTTGATTGCGAACGAAGCTCAGAAAACCACCGTCAGGTGAGAAGTGCAAATCAGTCTCAAACGTCAGGTCTGTGGTCAGTTGTTGCAGGGGTTCAGTCCGGTCCAGGTGATACAGAAACAGATTGCCATCCAGCGGGAACAGAATAGCCCGTGAGTCTGGAGACCAGAAGTATTCAACAATACCCGTTTGCGTGATCCGCTTGCGTTCACGCCTGGCTTTCTCTTCATCGGATAAGACACGCTGCTCCAAAACCAGGTCGCTGGCATTGACCAATAGTCGAGATTGCTGAGTCTTGAGTTGAAACTCCCACAGATCGAGGCGCTCAAAGTTTTCCTGTCCGGGCTTCAGATAAGTGACCCTTGCACCGTCGGGGGAAAACTTCAGGGCGACGGGTGCCGAGCCATTTAAGTCTGGGTCGTTGAAAATGCGATTTAGTGTAAGTTGAGTCATGATCAATACCTGTTACCTGCTTTTGCTGCGTCGATCGCTGAAGTATTAATGACTAACAGTCAGGCACTTCGATGTTCCGCCAGAGCGAGGCGGGTGAGATTCACGGGCTGATCGTTCAGAATCACGACATTGTCTTCAATACGAATACCGCCGTAAGGCATGAGTGCGTCAATCAGCGGCCAGTTGACCTGGGACTGATGGGGGCTCTGTTTAAGTTTTTTGAGCAACATGGGGATAAAGTACAGGCCCGGCTCAATCGTGAAGACCTGCTGGTTTTCAATGTCGCGAGTCAGACGCAGGGCCGGGTATTGCTCCGGTGCCGGTCGTTCTTCACCTTGTCTTGATTGTAGAAAGCCGCCGACATCGTGGGTTTGTAACCCAAGCAGGTGACCGAGGCCATGGGGCAGGAAGGTAAATGTCAGATTGGTTGCGATCATATCCTCAACAGACATCCTGACGATGTCGGATTCCAGAAGTAGCTGGGCGATTCTTTGATGCATTTTTGCATTCAGGTCCGCGTAGTTCATTCCTGTCTGAATGTCGTTAATGATGCCTAAGTGATGCTGATCGAGGCCGCTAAGAAGGTCTTGAAACACGCCCGGTCGCGCGGCATAGGTTCGAGTAATATCAGCCGCATAGCCGTGAAAGTTGGCTCCGGCATCAATGAGGAGCGAATTTAAGTTGGCGGCAGAGTGGCGCTGCTGGTCGTAGAATTGGTAGTGCAAGACTGCACAATGTTCATTCTGAGCCACGATCGCACTGTAGGGTGCTTGCTGTTCTCGATGCTGAATGGCGCCCAAGTAGTCATGTGCGATTTCAAACTCTGATTTGCCGGCACGAAAGCCAGTTTCTGCGACGCTGTGCCCCCTGACGGCAATTTGATTTGCTTGCCGTAAGCAGGCGATTTCATAGGCCGTCTTGGCGGCGCGCTCGTAATGCAGGCTCGTCAGAGCTGAGGTTGGATTGATGGCGGTGATGCCCCATTCCTTGGCGAGCTCGGCTTGCTCGCCGATGAATAGCAGGTCCTGGGTATTGCCGATGAGTCGTAGTACGTCTCGGTAGGACTGAATGGGCTCAATTTGCCAGTGATCGGCCCAGAATGCCTGGGGTAGAGCTGGTGTCATGTGCCAGTAATCCTCCGGCTGGCTATAGAGCAGTCTCGGTCTCTCACCATGGCGAATTAACAGGAAGGAATCAGGCACATCGAGGATCGGTAACCAGGCCTTGAAGTGTGGATTGACCACAAAAGGGTAATGATGGTCATCGAGAAAGCAGGGTTGCAGCGTGCCGGCAGCGATCAGGACTCCGGTGCATCCGCTAAGAATGGCCGCATCAATATATTGTTGCTGCATTTGAGCCAAATGCCTCGAGTAAAGCTCGGGCAAGTCTGTGGAGATGATCGTCATACCATTTTCCTTCGTGCGCTAGGCCAGCGTTTGTTGGCGCATAATACCATATGCCTTGGCAAGGGTGCGCTGGACTGGACACGCTTGCGGCGATGCTGATAATAGGGTTCGAAGACTAACTTACCAACGGATTGTAAAAAAATGGGCATGCTCGATTCAGAATTATTAACGATTGTGACACTCCTGGCGCTGATTCAGTTTATTTGGTTCGGTTTTCGCGTGGGGGCAGCTCGAGGCAAATATGGTATCAGCGCGCCGGCGACGACGGGGCATGACCTGTTTGAGCGCCATTATCGCGTACATTACAACACCCTTGAAGCGCTGGTGGTGTTTTTGCCCGCCTTGTGGGCATTCGGCAGCTACGTCAGTGAATACTGGGCTGCGGGTCTGGGGGTTGTGTATCTGGTCGGTCGGGTTGTCTACGCCCTCAGCTATGTCAAGGATCCCCAGGGCCGTGGTTTGGGAATGTTGCTGTCGTCTCTGCCCGTCTACGTGATGTTGCTTGGCGGGCTTGGTGGGGCTATCTGGGATCATATGATCGGCTGATGTCGCAATTGAACAAAGCGGCGCGTGACGCGTAAGCGGTCCTCTCAAGCCGTCTAGGTGCGCTAAACACTGGCAAGATGTTAGTCTTTTGTCTGCATCATTGGCGCTGATAGATGCGCCGTGCTATACATACGCGGCAGCTCAGGCGCAGCAGTGAATACATGACATGACATGACATGTAGAAATCGAACCCTGAATGAGTCAGGTTCGAGATAACAGGCTTGGGAATAAATCAATCAGGTTCCGTGTTCTACAATCAATAAGCTGTGGAACCCGACGACCTCAATCAGGAGTAAATAATGGCTGTAGTTGCCTACAACGCCCCGCAGTCCGTCCAGGAAGCGGTAGCGCTGCTTTCCGGATCGGCAATCAAGACCAAAGTGATGGCCGGTGGTACGGACTTGATCATTCAGTCAAAGAGCCAGACCATCGAGCCACTGCAAATTGTTGACCTCAAACGCATAGCAGAGATGATGGGTTATACCTTGACTGATGCCGGCTTGTCCTTAGGGCCTTCTATGTGCTGTGCTGAATTTACCGCTCTGCAGGATGTTAAGGCGCTTTACCCCGGATTGGTCGAAGCCGCTTATCTGATTGGGTCGACACAGGTTCAGGGTCGGGCCAGTATCGGTGGCAACCTGTGCAACTCGTCACCCGCAGCCGACACGATTCCGGCGTTGATCGCGGTGGGGGCTCAGTGTGTGATTGCCAGTGCGGCTGGTGAACGCAGGGTCGCCGTCGAAGACTTTGTTACGGGCGTAGGACGCAATTGCATGCAGCCCGGCGAATTATTACAGCGTATTTTAGTCGCTCGGCCTGATCCCGGCACTCGCGATGCCTATTTGCGGTTCATTCCTCGAACAGAAATGGATATAGCGGTCGCTGGTGCAGGTGTCAGCGTGACGCTCGACCATCAAGGTCTCTGTTCGGCTGCTCGAGTCGCGCTGGGGGCGGTTGCCCCAACAGCCATTTTGGTTGCCGCCGCTGCGGCGGCCCTGATAGGGACCTCTATAGATGAAACGGCTGTAGCGAAAGCCGCTGCGGCGGCCTCCGCGGCGGCCAGTCCAATCTCAGATCGGCGGGGAACCAGTGAATTCCGTCGCCATATTGTTGGCGTTTTGGTCAAAAGAGCCACCTTAATCGCAAAAGAACGCGCCCTGGCGAGTTTGTAGGAGAGTCCCTATGGCAAAAATACATATCACGACCTCAATCAACGGCGAAGCAACTGAGTTTCTTTGCGAGCCTCATGAAACCTTATTGGATGTTCTCCGGAATGACCTGCAGATGACCGGTACCAAGGAGGGATGCGGGTCTGGCGACTGTGGCGCTTGTTCGGTCACAGTGGACGGTCGTTTGACCTGTGCCTGCCTTGTCCTGGGTGTCGAGGCTGCGGGGCGTGAGATAGGAACGATTGAAGGGATTGGCAGCAGCGACAAGCTCAGTATTATTCAGGAAAAATTTCTTGAGCATGCGGCGTTACAATGTGGCATCTGTACGCCGGGACTGGTGGTCTCTGCTCAAGCCTTGATCGAGCAGAACCCAAATCCAACCGAAGCCGAGGCGCGCTACTTCTTAGCGGGTAACCTCTGCCGTTGTACTGGCTATGACAAAATTATACGCGCGGTGCTTGATGCCGCGGCCACCATGAGAGGAGCAGCTTAAGCCATGAGCGAAGCACGAGAGTTCAAGTACATAGGCCAGAGCACAATCCGCCCGGACGGTTTTGATAAGGTGACGGGACGCGCCAACTATGGCGCTGACTTAGCCTTACCTGGCATGATTTGGGGCAAAATACTGCGTAGCCCTCATGCACATGCCAATATTAAAAGCCTCGATACTCGTCGGGCTGAGGCTTTGCCGGGTGTGCTGGCTGTGGCGACTCACAGTGACTTTCCCAGTGTCAGTGATCAGGCGATCGAGAGCGGGGAAGGTAGCTTAACCTTGCTTGATCTGGCGCGTAATGTGTTGGCAAAAGACAAGGTTTTATATCATGGCCATGCAATCGTGGCAGTGGCCGCTAAGACAGCGGCTATTGCCGAGCAGGCTTTGGCGCTAATTGATATTGAGTATGAAGTCTTGAAGCCGGTGCTGGACGTTCGTGAAGCGATGGCGGCGGGTGCGCCACTTTTGCACGCTGATATGTTTACCCAGGGTCTGCCTGAAAAACCCACAACAGCCTCCAATGTCGCGACCCGTCTGGAATTCAAAATGGGTGATATCGAGGCCGGCTTCAGCGCCGCTGAAGTTGTGGTGGAACGGGAATTCTACACGCCAACAGCCCATCAGGGGTATATAGAACCCCACGCCTGTACGGTTCGATTTGAAAAGGATGGCCAGTCAATGATCTGGTGTTCGACTCAGGGGCACTTCGATGTGCGGGCAAGCACGGCTAAACTCTTAGGAATGGAGCTGGGCAAGCTGAAGGTGATTGCCAGTGAGATCGGCGGAGGCTTTGGCGGCAAGACGACCGTCTATCTTGAGCCAGTCGCACTGATTCTGTCCCGCAAGTCAGGTCGGCCGGTGAAGATGATCATGAATCGTGATGAGGTCTTCAAGGCTACCGGTCCCGGCTCTGCGACTCGTTCCTGGGTCAAAATCGGCGCCAAGAAAGACGGAAGCATTACGGCGATGCAGGGGCGCCTTGCCTATGAAGCAGGTGCCTTTAAGGGCTCGCCAGTGATGATGGGCTGCATGACTGCGTTTACGCCCTACGCGGTTGCCAACATGTATGTAGAAGGCTTTGATGTTGTGGTTAACAAGGCCAAGGTTGCTGCTTACCGAGCGCCTGGCGCGCCGCAGGCAGAGTTTGCCGTCGAGATGCTGATCAACGAGCTCGCGGTCAAACTGGGCCGCGATCCTATCGATCTGCGTCTGCAGAATGCCGCCAAGGAAGGTACGCAAACGATTTATGGTCCAAAACTGAAACGGGTCGGGTTGGTCGAATGTCTCGAAGCTGCACGTGACTCGAAGCATTACCAGCAAGCCCTGGCGGAAAATCAAGGTCGTGGAGTAGCAGCCGGTTTCTGGTTCAACGTCGGTGGCCAGTCCAGCGTTCATATCAACATGAATCCGGATGGTACCGGGACTATTGTCGAGGGTTCGCCTGATATTGGTGGTTCTCGGGCCTCTATGCAGATGATGGCGGCGGAGAGGCCATGTATTGCCCCCTCTTTGCTCAAACCAATCATCGGTGATACAGAAAATGTGGCATTCAGTGCGGGGACAGGCGGTAGTCGAACAACGTTTGCGACGGGCATGGCAGTCATTGAGGCAGCCGAGGATGTGGTGGCGCAGATGAAGCAGAGAGCAGCTTCTTTGTGGAATGTGACAGCGGAGCAGGTTGACTGGGCCGATGGCGTGGCGATAAATCTTGCAGGCGAGGAGCGTTTGAGTCTCGCAGAGATTTGCGCCAGTGCTGATCGCACCGGTGGGCAAATTTCAGGTCGAGGCAATATCAACGCGCGCGGTGCCGGTCCTAGCTTTGCCGTGCACCTGTGTGATGTCGACGTGGATAAGGACACGGGTAAAGTCGATGTGGTGCGCTACACGGCGATACAGGATGCTGGCAAGGCGATTCACCCCAAGTATGTCGAGGGCCAATATCAGGGTGGCGCAGTGCAGGGTATTGGTTGGGCGCTGAACGAGGAGTATATCTATAGCAAGGAGGGTCTGCTCGAAAATGCGGGTTTTCTTGACTACCGAGTGCCAGTGGCGTCGGACCTGCCGATGATTGATACCATTATCGTCGAGGTACCTAACAACTTTCATCCCTATGGGGTCAGAGGAGTCGGTGAATCGGGGATTATTCCACCATTGGCAGCCGTGGGCTACGCGGTGGAAGACGCCATAGGTGTGCCCGTTACAGATCTGCCTTTATCGCCTCCTCGAGTGTTTGGTCTGATTCAAGGTAGTCGATAATTAGCATGAGCAACTTACCATCGGGTTGATTATAGACTCTGATGGTAAGCTGCGAATGTGATTTACGGGTGCAGTATTTACGGGTTCAGTAATGGCGCGAGTAACCTTCTCCAGCGAACAGCAGCGATACACAAATGAAGTAGCCTGCGAAGTCAGCGCAGCCGATTATCGCGAACTCATCGACCATATCACTCAACGATATCCAGCACTGAGTCGTGCTGATCTGCTTCAGATGGCTATTGCTATCGATGGTGAAATTATTCACCAGCCACTGCTGGAAAGGATTGAGCCGAACAGTGAAATTCACTTTTTCCACTTTGTTGCCGGCGGATGAAAATTACTAGAGTACCAGATGGGATTGGTTCTGACGGTCAAACATTGTTTGCCTGGCACCTTGAAAACCAAAACCTTAAAGCTGTTGTTAGCGAATATGGCGTGCGTTTAATGGCGCTTCGTGTACGAGATAAGCACCACGAGTGGCGCAATGTCATTCTAGGTCTACCATCGTCGCAAGATTATCTGCAGGATACCGCATCCTTGGGTGCCGTAGTAGGCCGCTTTGCTAACCGAGTGAGAGAGTCGCGTTACATTGATAACAGAAATTCTGTTCTTCTGAATAAGAATCATGGTGTCCACCATTTGCATGGTGGTGAAAAAGGCTTCGAACATGTTTTTTGGCGAGCAGAGGCAACGCCTAATGGGATTCGCTTCAATTATACCAGTGCAGATGGTGAGCAGGGTTATCCCGGCGAGCTAAGGGTTGCTGTGACACTGAGTCTGTTTGAGCAGTCGCTCAGTTACCACTATCGAGCGACGACCAGTCGCGATACGATCATCAACCTGACCAATCACGCTTACTTCAACCTGGATGGTGCTGATACAGGCGAAGGAGATATCACTGATCACCAGCTCCAGATTGAGGCAGATAGGTATTTGCCGATTGATCAAGATGTGTTGCCTACCGGCGAAGTGGTCGCTGTTGACTCTACCGTGTTTGATTTTTCCCAGCCAGCAGTGATCAAAGAGCGATTGCAGGTTGCTGACGAACAGTTACGCTTGGGTCTGGGCTTCGATCATTGTTTTGTTTTGAAGCAGTCGAGTCTCAAGGGTGGTACCAGCCATGCTTTGAGTCAGCCGGTAGCTAGCTTGTATAGCCCTCAAACGGGCATACTTCTCGAGATTATGACGACTGAGCCAGGACTGCAGTTATATACTGGAAACTACCTGCCTAAGCCGCATGCCGGTCTTTGCCTAGAGACTCAGCATTTTCCGGACAGTCCCAATATGCCTCACTTTCCATCTACCCGCTTGGCCGCCGGCGCAGTGTTTGAAAGTACTTCAATCTACCGTTTGACCCGTAAGGAGTTGGTTTAATGCTCGAAGCTAGGCCAAAAATTGTCATTATCGGCGCCGGTAGCCTGGAGTTTTCCAGCCGCTTGACTGCTGATCTACTGACCTATCCAGCGTTAAAGCAAGCGCACTTTGCACTAGTGGATATCGATCTGGAGCGCCTCGACTATGCGGGCCAGATAGTTCAGCGAATATTTACTGAGGGCGGCTACGGCCAGGCATCCTTCAGTTTGCATCACGAACGGCGAGATGCGCTCGTTGATGCTGATTTCGTGATCACCAGTATTCTTGTGGGTGGTTATGAGGCGATTGAATTAGAAATCGACATTCCCAGTCGCTACGGAGTGTCTCAGGCGATCGGCGATACGCTAACACCCGGTGGAATCATGCGTTGTCTGCGAACCTTGCCTGAGCAAATTGCGATAGCACAAGATGTGGTTGAGTTATGTCCAGAAGCCTGGCTGTTGAACTATACCAACCCGATGGCGATGCTATGCTGGGGGATGTACAGTGCCGTGCCGAACATTAAGCTCGTTGGACTTTGCCACTCCGTTCAGGGTACAACTCGACAGTGGGCTCGGCGACTCGGACGGGATATCCGTGACATCAACTTCGAGTGTGCTGGCATTAATCATCAGGCCTGGATTACGCGATTCGAGCAAGCGGGTGAAAACCTGTTGCCGGCCATAAGACGGCTGGCTGAAGACCCAAAGATTTGGGCTCGAGATACTTCTCGAATGGAATATATTAAACACTTCGGGTTTCCCGTGACGGAGGCTTCGGGGCATAACTCTGAGTACTCACCCTGGTTCAGAAAGAACGCCAAGACGATTGATCGCTACAGTCCTGGCGGTGGTTGGAATGGCGGACCCGGTTTTATCAAAGCGCTGTACAATCGACCGGATTGGCGTGAAACCATGCAAAAGATGGCAGCCTGGGATACACCTGTGGATCTGGAGCGCAGCATTGAATACGGTTCGCAAATTATCAACGCGGTTTTCAGTGGCGAGCAGGAACTTATCCATGGCAACGTGGCCAATCAAGGCTTGATTAGCAATTTACCAAACGGAGCCTGTGTCGAGGTGCCCTGTCTGGTCAATAAAAATGGCGTGCAACCGGTCAGCGTAGGTGCGCTCCCCGAGCACTTGGCGGCGATCAATCGGAATCAGATTAATGTGCAGCAACTCGCAGTTCTCGCCAGTCTCAATAGTGACCCCGAGATGGTATTCCAAGCCATGTGCCTGGACCCGCTGACAGCTGCAGTTCTGACACTTGACGAGATACGTGCTATGACCCGCGAACTGCTTGCGGCGCACCAACGTTGGTTACCGGAAAGTTTTCAACATCGAGAGCTCGCGTCAAAGCCGCTGCTCTATAAAGCCTAGCAACCACGGGCCAAAACAAGCGTGCCCCTAGACAGTATCGTTTAGGTCCGCTTATTTGAGCGCGCTTGAGTTGAGAATAGCTTGATTCAAAAACAGTTCAGGCGGAAATAGCTTGATTTGAAAATAGCTCAGGCTGAAATAGCTTGATTTAAAAATGACTTAGGCGGAAACAGCCTGATTTGAAAATAGCTTAGCCGGGATAGCCGTCAGGATATTTTTGCTGCCAGCGCCAGGCATCTCTGCATATGTCCTCCAGGCTCTTTTCTGCTCGCCAGTTTAAATCTGCCAGTGCCTTACTCGGGTCTGCATAGTATTCGGCAATATCCCCCTCGCGGCGAGGTCCAAAGGTGTAGGGCAAAACCAGACTATTGGCGACTTGGAATGCCCTGATAACCTCAAGAACAGATTGGCCTATGCCACTGCCAAGATTATAGGTCACAAGGCCAGGATTCTCGGCGAGTTTGTTGAGTGCTGCGAGATGGCCTCGAGCCAGATCGACCACATGGATATAGTCTCGAACACAGGTTCCATCCGGCGTCGAGTAATCCTGACCAAAGACCACCAGTTGTTTTAGCTTGCCAACAGCAACCTGGGTGACAAAGGGTAGTAGGTTATTTGGTGTGCCTCGCGGATCTTCCCCCATCTCGCCACTTTCATGGGCACCCCCCGGATTGAAGTAACGCAGCCTTGCGACGTTAAAATCAGGGTAAGCGACACAAATATCTTCCAGTATCTTTTCGATGAACAATTTAGATCGACTATAGGGATTCGTGGCGTCGATAATTGGTGCTGACTCGCTGATGGGTATCTTCTCAGGCTCACCATAGACGGTGGCTGAAGAGCTGAAGACCAGCCGGTGAACCTTATGGCGAAGCATGCAGTCCGCCAGATTGATGGTTGTGTCGATATTGGTACGATAATAATTCAGGGGTTCTCTAACGGATTCGCCAACAGCTTTGAGCCCGGCAAAATGAATGACTGCGTCAAATTGACAGCTGGCGAAGAGCCCATCAAGTGCCATAGCATTCAGCAGATCAATTCTGTGCAGTGGAATTTGCATACCGGTGAGGGCTTCAGCTTTTGTCACCGACATTGCTGAGCTGTTAGCGAGATTGTCAACGACCGTCACCTGATGGCCTGCAAGAACAAGCTCGACGGCGGTGTGGGAGCCAATGTAGCCAGCACCGCCGGTCAGCAGTACCCTCATCGAAGAGTCATCGACAAATGAGATTCCAGTTCGCTGATTGCTTGTTGGCTGTTGAGGACCTTGATGGTGGTCATACCCAAGGCTTTCGCCGGCTTGAGATTAATCCCCAGGTCATCGAGAAAAATTGCTTCTCTCGGCTCTATTTCAAGGGTGTCACAAGCCAAGCGGTAAATCGCCGGATCAGGTTTGCGGATACCTGCTTTACTTGACTCAATGACGGTGTCAAATAACGCCATGACAGCGTCAAATTGGGCGACTCGGTTTGGGTCTCGCGCCATTCCTGCGCCAGTCCCCGCATTTTTGACGTTATTGGTGATACAACCGACCTTCATTGCGCCTTTGATCAGTTGCAGTGCCTTAACCATCTCAGGACGAAGATCACCCGACAACAATGCCAGAATGTCCTGGCCTCGAACACTATGTCCCTGCAGCCGAGCTTCTTCAGCAAACAGTGCGTCAAAGGCTACAACGTCGATTTGGGCACTTTCCAGTTGTGCCCAGGCATTCGTTTCGGGATTCGTTGCATTGATGCCGCGAATGAAATCCATAGGTAAATTATTGGCTTTTTCAAAACGATTAAACGCCTCGAAGGGACTCGAAGTCATGACGCCACCAAAATCCCACAGTACGGCTTTATACATAGCTACTCACTCACGTTGATTTCAAACATAGCGGAATCAGGCCGGGCCAGACCTCGCTGGGAGGAATTGATCGCGTCTATCATTAACTGAACGTTAGCCGAATTCGGGAACTCTTGCTTAGCTTGTTGAACAGCAACCTCTAAACGTAATTCTCGCATGAACAAGATGCGAAATGCCTTGCGGACCTCAGCGATTTCGGCGGCACTGTAGCCCGCACGTTCCATGCCGATCTTGTTGATAACCCGCATATGCGCCGGAAAGCCTTCGGCTATAGTGAATGGTAGAACATCTTGGATGGTTCGTGACATGCCACCGACCATCGCGGCTTTACCGATATGGCAGAATTGGTGGATAGCCGAAAGTCCGCCAATATTCGCATGATCGCCGATGGTGACGTGGCCACCGAGAGTCGCGCTGTGGGACAAGACGACATGATTGCCAACCTGACAATTGTGAGCGACGTGTGCGTGGGCGAGCAGGGTGCAGTCATCGCCGATGCTTGTCGCGGTGTTGGCTTCTGTACCACTATGAATGCTGACAAATTCTCTGATGGTATTTCGAGCACCGATGCGAGTAAAGGTTATCGTATCTCGTACGTGCTTTTGGTCTTGAGATTGAATGCCGATGGTTGCGAACGGGAAAATTTCCGTGTTTTCACCAATCTCTGTGTAGGGATCAACCACCACATGTGACCGAAGGATCGAGTTGGCGCCGATGACCACGTTCGCACCAATCGTGCAGAAGGGTCCAATGACGCAGTTTTCACCGATATTCGCCGCCGGATCAACAACTGCCAGTTTATCGACCTTTATCATTCTAAGCTCCTGCTGTTTTGCACGTTTGTTCTGTGCCGAATTCTATAAGGCTGTAAATCCTTATGAATTGGCCGCTAACAATGTGTGTAAAGAACACCACCAGTGTTTGTAGTTAGAAAAAACGTCCACTTTAACCTCAAGATTAAAAGACGCTTGAATAATCCGGTACCTGTCCCGGTCGACAGCAAGGATCGTCTCAATTGACGCCTATAATACCATTGTCCTGTGCTCAGGAAAAAGCAATCAGATGATTACTGAAGGCAATTGTCCGGCGATTCAGGCTTTCTTGTGGCCGTTGTCAGACTTGAGTCAACTGCAAAGCCTGAGTAAAACGGTCTTCTCCAACCATGGCTTCGACTGAGTAGTGAGGGAGAATGGATTCTCGCCAACGACCCTTCCCGCTCGCATCGAGGGTAAGCTTTCCACGACAATGGGCCAGATTCTACCGCCCAATAATGGATTTTTATCCATTATTGAGTGGATATCGTTAGTTTCCTTTTTATCGACCGATGCTATAATTTGCTCCTCCCCCAATCAAAGGCGAGGGCTAACCGGGGTCAATTTTAAGCCGGCCAGCCCGTTTATTTATGCAAGATCAAAAAAAGCCAACAAGTCCTCCTCTCGATCGATCAATGGTCAATAAGCATTCATTTTCTCGAGAAGAGTTGCTTGATTGCGGTCATGGTCGCCTATTTGGCCCTGGTCGTGCGCATCTGCCGATCGATGAAATGCTGATGATCGACCGTATAGTTGACATCAATGAAACGGGAGGCACCCACGGCAAGGGTAAGATCTTAGCTGAACTTGACATTCATCCGGACCTTTGGTTTTTTAAGGTCCATTTTGTTGACGATCCAGTGATGCCCGGGTGTCTGGGGCTTGACGCACTTTGGCAATTGGTTGGTTTCTATTTGGCCTGGAAGGGCAACTGGGGCATCGGTCGTGCGCTCGGATGTGGCAAGGTTGCCTTCCGTGGTCAGGTCTTACCAACGGCGAAAAAATTAGAATACGATATAGATTTGACCCGAGTGCGAGAAGGCAAGACGGTGCTGGGTATAGCGAACGCCAGGGTCCTAGTCGATGGCAAGCAAATTTATGTTGCTGAAGACATTAAGGTCGGGCTGTTTTCCTCTTTGGATGAATTTTAGGTGCTTTTATGAAACGTGTCGTGATTAGCGGAATGGGATTGGTGTCTCCGCTGGGTAACAACAAGGCGGAAACACTGGCTTCCCTACGAGAAACCCGGTCTGGTATCAAGTATCAGGAAATCTATAAGGAGATGGGATTACGGAGCCATGTGGCGGGTAGTATCGATATCGATATTGATGCCCAGATAGACCGAAAGTTGCGTCGATTTATGGGAGATGCTGCTGCCTTTTCCTATATAGCTCTGCTCGAAGCCGTCCAGGATGCGGGGCTTGAAGAGTCAGAAATATCCAATGTGCGGACGGGTATCGTCGCCGGATCTGGTGGGGCTTCATCATCTAATCTGACAGAAGCCGCAGACTTACTGCGGTCGAAAGGCTTGAAGCGAGTTGGGCCCTACCGAGTGACTCGGACGATGAGCTCAACGGTCTCAGCCTGTCTGGCAACCGCCTTCAAAATCAAGGGCGTCAATTATTCGATCACCTCGGCCTGTTCGACCAGCGCCCACTGCATTGGTCATGCCGCTGAACTGATTCAGCTGGGCAAGCAGGACCTGGTGTTTGCCGGTGGCGGAGAGGAAGAGCACTGGAGTATGACCGCGCTGTTTGATGCGATGGGTGCCTTATCGACTCAGCGTAATGATTTGCCGGCAACGGCGTCGCGCGCCTATGACAAGGATCGAGACGGGTTCGTCATTGCTGGTGGTGGCGGCTTTCTTGTGGTCGAAGAGCTTGAGCACGCGAAAGCCAGAGGTGCGAAGATCTATGCAGAATTGGTCGGCTATGGTGCAACGTCTGACGGCTTTGATATGGTGGCACCCTCTGGCGAGGGCGGCCAGCGTGCCATCGAGATGGCCCTGTCAACAGTGAATGGCCCGGTGGACTATATCAATGCTCATGGAACCAGTACGCCGGCAGGTGATATTCCTGAAATCAATGCTATTCGGAATGTTTTTGGTTCAAATATCCCTCGTATTTCGTCCACCAAGTCCCTCTCGGGCCATTCTCTGGGAGCCGCCGGTGTCCACGAAGCGATTTACAGCTTGTTGATGCTTGAGAACGACTTTATTTGCGCCTCGGCAAACATCGATAACCTTGATCCAGCGGTAGGGGATGCGCCTATTGTGACTTCAAGAATCGATCAAGCGGGATTGAATACTGTCATCTCCAACAGCTTTGGTTTTGGTGGCACGAACGCAGTGCTCGCATTCCAGCGTTTCAAGGGCTGAGTTGTCTTCTGAAAGATAGGTGGCTGGCAGATAGGCCAGCTTGCGAACTCAAATCCATTCAGGCTTCTGCTTGAATGGATAAACCATTTCTTAACAATCCTCGCCTGATCTTAACCAATGTTCGCTATTCATTTGCAGAACTTCGTGTTTGAATGCGATCTAAAAGGTGGTGCGCAGACCCGTAAACCGTGATGAGCAAAGTGAAGATCGTTATCATTGAGGATGAGCCAGATATCATCGAGGTGATGAGCTATAACCTTAAGCGTGAAGGTTTTCTGGTGAGTTCCTCCAGGCGCGGCGATGAAGGTTTAAGCTTGGTGCGGAAACAGTCCCCAGCGCTTGTATTGCTTGATTTGATGTTGCCGGGAACTGACGGCTTGTCAGTTTGCCAGCAGCTCAAGGCAGACCCGATGACACGAGAAATCCCCATCATCATGGTCTCGGCCAAGGGCGAAGAAAGCGATGTGGTGATAGGTCTTGGTCTCGGAGCTGACGACTATATCGCTAAGCCTTTTAGTCCTAGAGAGCTGCTGGCAAGAGTCAAGGCGGTGCTGCGCCGTAGTCTGCTGCAGCAAGATCAGCAGAAAGAGCAGCAAAAATCCCGTTTGCAGATCGACGAGTTAACGATTGATGCCCTTCGGCATGAAGTTGCGATTTCTGGTGAGCCTATCAAGCTGACAGCGACCGAGTTTAAGTTGCTGTATCAGCTTGCTGCACAACCAGGCCGGGCGTTTTCTCGAGAGCAGCTTCTTAACCGGGTCATTGGAGATGGAGTTGTTGTCGTCGATCGAAATATCGATGTGCATGTACGTTCTGTACGAAAAAAACTGGGCGACTACAGTCGAATGATCGAGACCATCAGGGGAGTCGGTTACCGGTTCCATCCAAGTTAGGCGGCAGCCATGTTACGTTCTCGATTTTTATGGCAGCTATATGCTGCATTCGGTATCACTATTCTGGTGAGCACTTTGATCTTTGGGGCACTCACCTCTAGTCAAGTGCAACGAGATGCCAGACAGCAGGTGTATGCAGGATTGCTGACTCAAGCTTCAATAATAAGGCTGCTGGTTATTCGCGATCTGGCCGGTTCGACACCCATCGATTTGCAGCGGCTGGACGATCTTTATGGGGCCACTCAAACCCGTGTCACAGTCATAGATCGGCGAGGCGTTGTAGTTGCTGATAACCAGGAGTCAGCAGACGCGATGGATAACCACAGCCAGCGTCCCGAAATTATTCAGGCACGATTGAATGGTGTCGGCGACTCCGACAGATACAGCGATACGGTTAGGTTTAACCTGTTGTACGTCGCGGTGAGAGTAGAGGCCGGTGGGGAAATCCTCGGCTATGTTCGCGTTGCTGTGCCAACAAAGGCGCTGCAGTCTCAGCTTGCCCACTTGCGGAACCAAATATTGATCAGCGCTGGTATCGTGACTGCTCTCAGTTTAATCCTTGGGTTTTTCCTGACAAGGATGTTCACTCGCCCTATCATCGACATTACCGGTATAGCAACTCGAATGGCAGGCGGTGAGTTTAATTTGCGTCTACAGAGGCTTCGTCGCGATGAGATCGGTGAGCTGAGCGTTGCGTTGAATAATCTGGCGCAAGGCGCTGAAGAGCGCATAGTTGCCTTGACAAATAGTCGTGATGAAATCGCCGCTGTGCTATCTGGATTGAATGAGGGGGTCATCGCTGTCGATACTCATCAGCGAATCATCCATATCAACTCGGCCGCGCGGTCTATGCTAAAGCTGAAACGGCACGACATGACGGGCTTGCCTTTCTGGGAAGTGGTTCGACTGAGTGAGCTATCAGATGCTGTTGACGCGTGTTTGGGTGACCTAAAAACAGTAACGGGTGTGCTGAAGAGGTCCGGCCAGACGTTGGGTCACACGGTGCTGCTGATGCGTAATCAAGCGACCGACTTGGCTATTGGTGCAATTATTGTGCTTGAGGACATCACCGAAATGGTTCGTTTGCAGCAAATTCGCACAGATTTCGTTGCTAATGCCTCTCACGAACTGAAGACGCCGATCGCTGCTATTCGAGGGTTTGCCGAGACAATTGTCGATGATCCTGATATGGAGGATCAGACTCGACGGCATTTCATCGATCGAATTCGTAGCCAGGCTGCCCGCCTTGAAAATATCGTGCAGGACCTCATTCAACTTTCCCGGGTAGATTCGTCGACAAAGCGTCAGCTGAACAATGATGTAGATCTCGGCGCGCTACTGGCACATGTCTTCGAAGAGAGGCGCGACCAGGCATCAGACAAAGGCGTGCAGATGCACTTGGCGCTGCCGTCCGAGGCTATTGTCGTCAGGGGTGAGCGAGGAGGCCTTGATCAGATGGTGAGTAATTTGCTGGATAATTCGATCAAGTACTCTCGTCAGAGTGACGGACGTGTGGATCTGCGCTTACTGGCGCAAGGGGATATTGCCAGCATTGAGGTTCAGGACAATGGCATTGGCATTCCGACAGAAGAACAACAGAGGATCTTTGAGCGGTTCTACCGGGTTGATCGAGCCCGCTCCCGTGAGCAGGGCGGTACCGGACTGGGCCTATCCATTGTCAAACACGTTGCGCAGTCGCACAGGGGCAGTGTCTCTGTGACTAGCGCGAAGGGTGAGGGTTCTACCTTCATTGTGCGCCTGCCAATCACACGAAGCAGCTAAGGCATAGGTGCTAATCTCGTCTGTCTCTCGCGGCTACAATTTCTTAAGGATTTCGCGGGCGGCATGATGTCCGGGCAGGCCGCTGACTCCGCCGCCAGGATGCGTGCCTGATCCGCAGAGGTAAAGGCGATCGATTTCTGTCTGGTATTGCCCCATACCAAGCATGGGTCTGGCAGAAAAGAGCTGGTCAAGGCTCAGCCTGCCATGGAATATATCACCGCCAGTCAATCCGAATTTTTGTTCAAGATCCCAGGGTGAATGGATCTGACGGGCGATAACGCTATCACTGAAACCCGGTGCATAGCTATTGACCGTTTCAATGACCAGATCAGCAGCGGTCAAACGATGCTGGTCCCATTGGGCGCCCAGCCCAGGATCGAATTGCTGGCAGAAAAGACTCGCGACATGCTGGCCGGCTGGCGCCAGGGTCGGGTCGATGATGCTCGGAATCAGCATCTCGACAATCGGTGCAGCAGACCAACCGCTTCTCCTCGCATCGGTATAGGCTTGGTCCATATACTCCAGCGAGGGCGCCATGATGATACCGGCCTCAAGGCAACCAGGAATACTTCTTGCCGTAAATTCCGGTAACCGGTCAAGCGCCACATTCATTCTGAAGGTGCCGCTCTGGCACTTGTAGTCGGCAAAATGGTGCAGTACATCAGGGCTCACATCAGCAGGATCCAGAAGGTTTTCAAACAGCAGTTTAGGGTTGACGTTGGCCACCACCAAATCGGCCTTAATTGCGCCGCCGTTCTGCAAGTGCACGATACTGGCGCGCCCGCGAACCACCTCCACTCGAGCCACTTCTGCATCAGTCTGAATCACCACTCCTCGAGCGATAGCCTCGGCTGCCATCGCCTGGGTAATAGCACCCATACCGCCCACCGCATGGCCCCAAACGCCGGGTCGACCGTTGACTTCGCCGACTACGTGATGCAATAAAACGTAGGCAGAGCCGGGCGAATAAGGACTGGCAAAGTGCCCGACAATCGCATCAAAACCGAGTAAAGCCTTGATGGCATCCGATTCAAAAAGATCGTCCAGCAACTCGCCAGCACTGACGGAGAAAAGTTTTAGTAGAAAACGCTTCTGGCGGTCGTTCAGTTGACGAAACACGCGACTCAGGCTGAACAGTTTAAACAGGTCACCCAGACCGATATCCATCAGGTTGGGTGGCGTCAACAGCATAATATCTTTGACGACGGGTACGACTTCATCCAGCAAGCGGTAATACTGTCCCAGTTGCTCGGCGTCGGCTTGAGAAAACTGTGCCAGTTCTTTGATTGTCTCGCTGAGCTCGGGGTGGCTCACGAGACTTCGTCCATCAGGCAGGGGTAAATAGTTGTTGAACCGCCGCGGTAAAATTTTGAGGCCATGCTGGTGCAGGTTTAAATCTGAGATAATCTTCGGGTGCAGAAGACTAACCGTGTAGCTGGCGACCGAATTGCGAAACCCGGGATGAAATTCTTCAGTAACGGCTGCGCCACCGACAATGTTTCGGCGCTCCAGAATAGTGACCTTAAGACCAGCTTTTGCCAGATAGGCTGCACAGACCAGGCCATTGTGCCCGCCACCAATAATTACCGCATGTTGACTCATGGTTTCACTCGTTTCTTGGTTAGACAGCCATCTTTCATGCTGCTGATAGAGGCTTTCGTTTTGACTCTGGCGAGTCTGTTAGTGTATTGTACGCGCGGTTTGCAACGCGCTCCTGCATTGGGTCAGCGTGAAGACTGCAGCCGCGGAAACTCCTAGTATGACCGATTCCCTTCCTGCAGAGACGCAGGCTCTCGAGAAACCCCAATTGAATATCTGGCAGCTCGCATGGCCAGCGATAATCAGTAATCTATTGTTCTCTGTTATCGGTCTTGTCAGCATCAAAATCGTGGGTTCGTTAGGTGCTTCTGCTGTCGCCTCAGTGACGACTGGCAATCGCATCTTTTTTGCCTTGCAGGCCATTATGATGGCTATTTCCGCGGGCACCACCGCCATGGTAGCACGATCTGTCGGCGCCAAGAATTATTCCGAGGCGGCAAAGGTGACCAGCGTGTCACTCTGGATTGGCAACCTGGTTGCTGTCGCGCTGATGGTCCCTTGTATCCTCTTTGCTACCGAGCTGGCCAGTGTCTTCGGACTCGATGCGGCAACTACCTCTGATGCCGCGACCTTTATCCGTTGGATCAGTGTCTTTAACGTCGCTTTTGCCATCAATATGATAATCAGTGCCTCGCTGCGAGCGGCGGGCGATACACGAACACCTCTATGGATTGGTGTACTGACCAATCTGGTGAATGTGGTGCTGGTGTATTGGTTGGTATTTGGGGGTTATGGTGTGCCAGCCATGGGCGTGGCTGGGGCTGCCATTGCCAACGGTGCAGCATTCGCCCTGGCAGCCATTGTATATCTGGGTCTTTGGTACGGTGGACGCTTGAAGGTCGGTGTCGGCGGGCGCGGTTCTATGAGCGAAAAACGAGTCCGCCAGTTGATCGACATTGGTTACCCTGCGGGGGTTGAGCAGCTGGTCTTCCAATTAGGTTTTTTCGCGTTTCTTTGGCTAGTAGGTTACTACGGCACCGCGGCATTTGCGGCCTATGGCATTGGTGTACAGATACTGTCACTGTCGTTTGTGGTGGGATTTGGCTTTTCTATCGCCGGTGCAACTCTGGTGGGACAGCATCTGGGGGCCAAGGACCCCCAGGGTGCCGTGCGGCACGGATGGCGAGCGACCGGCATGGCCATCGCCAGTATGGTAATTTTAAGCATCGTCATCATCGCTTTTGCAGAGGAGATTGCCCGGTTTCTCATAGACGACGATGAAGTGGTTCGATTGACTGTCATTTTTATTTATATCCTGGGTATCGCCCAGCCGTTAATGGCGATTGAGTTTACATTGGGAGGCTGTTTGCGTGGTGCTGGTGATACGCGCTATCCACTGAAGACCACCTTGGCTGGTCTGATTGGCGCAAGAGTCGGTTTGGCTGCACTGTTCACGGTATTGGGATTAACGGTTGTATGGATCTACGCGGCCCTGATCGGGGACTATATCGTCAAGGCGGTGATGCTGGTCAGACGCTTTAAGTCGGGAAAATGGCAACAAATATTCTCTGACTCGGAAACAAAGTTCGAAAAATATAACTAATGCTCTGCAGCCAGGTTCGATTCGTCACCGAGCCCTGTTACTGCTTTTGTCATAACTCTCTACAGGTTACTCTGGCCCTTCCTGGTCTTAATAGGACGCTCAGTCAAATGGTCAAAGGTGTACAGGAAATCCGCAAAGGTGTCAGCTTGCTGTGGCTGCTTGGTCTTACCGCAGCGGGTGCTGGTTGCACAAATCTCGGTCAGGTGCCCGCGGAGCAGCTGATAGGGGACTGGCAGACTCAGCTGGCAGGATTTCCCGTGCGGGTTGAATATACGACCGCCAATGTGAGTATCGATGGCCAAGCGCCGGTACCTTATGTTCTGCAAGGAGATATACTGCGGCTTGATCAGGACGGACAGCAAGTTCGCATCCTGACTTTTCCGGCTAAGAACCAGATGATTCAGCGAGATCCCATGACCGGTACCGAAAGCCTGTTTGAGCGCCGCCGATAGGCTGCTTTCAGTTCCCCCCTTAATCGGTATTCCCCACAAGTGCTCTCTATCAACCCTTGCAAGGCCCTCTTTCAATCCCGCTATGAGGAGTCCTGTTATCACCTTCTGCAGTCTCTTCCGATGATTTTGGCCAGTGGCTTGTGAACCTAGCGGTCCTCGCAGGCGCTGAATCGGTTAACGATCTGAGGGTTCCGCAGACCAAGATGCCGCAAGCAATGCGCGAGCGCATGAATTCTAGTTCTACTGGTTGAATATACAGTGTATCGTGCGTACCATGGCAGCTGGCAAGGTTCCAGGAATAAGGTAGGGCAGGTTGAGTGGATGCATCAAAGGCTGAATTGCCGATAGGCTATTACCTCGACAATTTTCTGTATCTGCTCGATTTTGTGACTGATCGATATGCTGATCTGCTCGTCGCGACAGAGCGTGACTTTGTACGGGGTTTTGGGCAATTTTCGCTGTCAGCACAACGACTTTACGTTCGGCTGGCGCTGCGTAAGGGGCCGATATTTCGAAGTGATAAAGTCGAGTACTCAGAGATTCCTGCAGTGATTGCCGCGGTCGAAGAGTTGACCCTGGGTGGGTTTCTTGACGCAGGGGATGATGAAGACCTGACCTGTTTACTGGGTCTATTGGTTAAACCCGAGCTGGTACGACTGAGGCCACAATTCGAGGGTCTGAGTCGAAAGGCGCTGCTGGTTGAGATCGCAGCATCTATCAGCAGCGAAGAGTTTTTCAATTTTATCGATTTTGCAGTTTATCGGCCTCGGCGTTTGGAGGTTCTCAAAGTATTTCGCCTGCTATTCTTTGGCAATCTGCGTCAGGATTTTACCGAGTTTGTACTCAATGACTTGGGAATCATGCCCTATGAGAACTACGATATAGATGGAATGAGTCGCTTCTTTGATCGGCGACAGAAGATCGAGCAGGCACTGGTCCTTGACGATCTTGCAGAACAAGCTGATGCCAGAATTAGCGCGAATGACCGACAGTGGCTAAGAAGTTATAGAAGGCTGCTGCCGGTGGACCTGGATCCAGGCTTGCAGCGAAGGCTCGATAAAATTAATAACCGGGTTGCACGCCAGCTTGAACGATTGAATGACCATGAAGCTGCCTTGGCGCTCTATGCGGAAACCTGCAGCGGCGCCGCCAGAGAACGCAGTGTCAGAATGTTGGCGACTCATCTGGGGCGAGTTGACGTCGCGATAGACCTGTGCCAACAAATCATCGAGTCGCCTGAGCATGAGGCAGAGTTTGAGTTTGGCTGCCAGTTTGCCGAACGGTTGGCCAGAAACAAGGCTGATGCCCTTTGGCAAGCACTTCCGGTTCTGCCTAAGCTTGACTATCCCATTCAGCAACTAAACCTTGAACGCCGAGTCAGTGAGCGAGTTGAGCTGGCTGTGGTCAGACACTTTGAGTCGGCGGGTGATCGTGCCTATTACGTTGAAAATAGTCTATTCACAGCAATTTTCGGTCTTGTGTTCTGGGATGTTATTTTTGCGCCAGTAAAGGGTGCATTTTTCAATCCATTTCAGCGCGGCCCTGCAGATTTGTTTACACCAGCATTTCGTATCGCCAGAGCCGACGCGCTTAAATTGCGTCTTCAGGAACTCAGCAGTATCAAGGATTTGCGAACTCGCGTTTTAGCGGTGGCAGAGCAAAAAGCGGGTATCACCAATCCATTCGTAAACTGGGGTCATATCAATTTACAGTTATTCGAAGCATGTTTTGAGCGGGTTCCCTTAAGGCATTTCCACGAGATTTTTGAACGTATATTGAGGGACCCACGCGCCAATCGTAGTGGCTTTCCTGATCTGATCGTCTTTCCCCTGGTTGGAGATTATTTCCTGGCTGAAGTCAAAGGGCCTAACGATAAGCTGCAAGCTAATCAGATTCGATGGCTTAGATATTTCTCATCAGCGCAAATACCCCATCGGTTGGTCAACGTCGAATGGCAGTAGTTGAACCGAAGCGCTTCAAGATATCTGTGCGTGAGCTGGTTGAGCAAACCGAGAGAAGCGGGGATATTAACTTTCGCTTTTCGGCCCGCAGTTCCGCACTTGCCGGTATACGCGGGCATCAGCGAGTGCAGAAGGCGAGGGGGAGTGACTATGTGGCTGAAAAGCGAGTCTCAGACGTGGTGATGGAGCAGGGTATGCTGCTTGAAATCAGTGGCAGGGTTGATGGCTACTACCCCGAGCTGAAGCCCATGCTTATAGAAGAGATTAAAACTGTTAGAGCCGACCCGGCAAGGCTTCCAGAAAACCTTCAACGGCTACACTGGGGACAGGCAAAAATATATGCCTACTTAATCGCTAAAGACCATGACTTAAACCCGAGCGATACGATGCAGGTGCGCTTGTGCTATCTGCAATTGGATGATGATTCAGAATATCTTCTCACCGAGAACCTGACCGTTGGCGAGTTAGGTGACTACTATCGGCTGTTGTTAGTGCGGCAAATGACGTTTTTAACCGGCGTCGCTGCCTGGCAATCCTCTCGCGATCAAACTATCGCTCAGATGCAGTTTCCCTACAGTGAATATCGCCAAGGTCAGCGGGATATGGCGGTCAGCGTCTATCGAGCGATGCAGGCAAGTCGCCAACTGATCCTGCAAGCGCCGACGGGTATTGGTAAAACCATGGCGGCAATATTTCCTGCGATCAAAGCGCTGCCGACCGGGCAGTTCGATAAATTATTTTTTCTTTCGGCAAAGACCTCTGGTCAGAATATGGCAGGTCGTGCGGTCGAAGACATGCGTCAACAAGGACTGCAACTGCGTGATATCACATTGACTGCTAAAAGCAAGATCTGTTTTACTCCCGGTGCGCCCTGTGATGCCGAGCACTGTCAATATGCCGTTGGCTACTACGATAAAATTGGTGGGGTTTTGACGCATATGTTACAGGAAAACCGCGCGCTCACTCGAGAGTTAATCGAAGCAAAGGCACGTGAGCATCAGGTTTGTCCGTTTGAGTTGGAGTTGGATTTATCGCTTATCGCCGATGTGGTGATCTGTGACTATAACTATGTTTTTGATCCTGCGGTTTATCTGCGCCGCTATTTTGATGGTTCGAAAAACCCTTATGCCGTGTTGGTAGATGAAGCCCATAACCTTGTCGATCGAGGGCGAGAGATGTTTTCCGCTGAAATTGACAAAAATGCCTATCTGGATCTTAGACGACAATTACATAAGGAATTACCGCAGATCGCCCGTAGTCTGGCCGCAGTTAATGCGCAATTCCTCAAGCTGCTGAAAATAGACTCGGCGGCCTTTGCACAAACCGGTTCTGCGGTTATTTCAGAGTTGCCCGAACGACTGGTGGGAGCGGTTCGAAAATTCACGACGCTGGCTGAGGACTGGCTGCAGCAAAATGTTGCGGCTGACTTTAGTGAGCGGCTGCTGAGCCTGTATTTTGACAGTCTGCGTTTTATTCGGATTGCTGAATCATTTGATCACCACTACGTTTGCCTGCTCATTGACCGTCCGCAGGGTGTGGCCCTGAAACTGTTTAACGTTAATCCTGGGCCGGGGCTTGCTGAGGGATTGGGTCGGGTCAATACGACTGTGGCATTTTCGGCGACGTTGATGCCCCAGGCTTACTTTCGAACATTAATGGGTATCGCTGAAGATGCTAACTGGTATCAAATCGATTCGCCATTTGATCCAAATAATCTCGGCGTATTCGCGACAAGCTATATCTCGACGACTTACCGAGATCGCGGTAACAGTCTATATGCGTTGGCTGACACCATAGCAACGGTCGTCGCCCAGCGCGCTGGCCACTATATGGTATTTTTCCCGTCCTTTGCTTACCTTCGCGAGGTTCAGGATAAATTTTTAGAACGTTATCCAAATATGAACTGTGTGTCTCAAACACCGGCGATGGATGAAGACGCCCGCGACGAATTTCTCGATCGTTTTGAGTTGGAGGAAGATACAACACTTGTTGGTTTTGCCGTGCTGGGTGGTATCTTTGGTGAAGGAATTGACCTGAAAGGACGCAGATTGATAGGGGTCATAATTGCCGGTGTAGGGCTGCCACAGCTTGGTGTTGAGCGCGACGTGATTCGGAATTATTTTGAGGCGACGGGCCAGCCAGGGCAGGGCTTCGAGTTTGCCTATCAATACCCAGGAATGAATCGCGTGCTGCAAACTGCTGGTCGAGTTATTCGAAGCGAAACTGATCGAGGAGTGATTTGTCTCATCGATAATCGCTTCAATGAATCACGCTATCGGCGCTTGATGCCCAGCCAGTGGCAGGTCAAGTTGAGCCGCAACCGTGAAAATCTGGCCAATGCGCTGGCTGAATTTTGGGCGCTTGAGGATAAGATTTCGCGTTCCTAACGTTGACCTCAGGGGTCTCTGTGTTGCGAGCCATGTCGTTGCCTTTCTTTACCCTGCCTGCGGCTCTGAAATTGCTCATCGTGACCTCGTCGTCGACGGTTTGAAGTCGCCGGCGAGGTCGCATCTGTATCAACATCAGCGCCTATATCACCATCAGTCTCAACACTTCTTTCAACATTAGTTTCAACATCAGCAACATCATAAGTGTCAATATCAATATCTACTTTGTCGAAGGCATTTGGCGTGGCGTCTTGATCACTCTTGCCTCGTTGATGCCAACGAGTAGGCCCCTCTGCTTCGTCCTGCTGTGCTGAGTCATACCCCTGGTGATAAGGCTTGGCGTTAGCCGAGTGTCTGGCGCGAGACTCTCGGTGGTGCGGTCTGTCGAATTTGGAGTGCCGTCTGCCAGAAGAGTGGCTGGCGGAATGTCGCCGGGTATTATGAAAGTAGGTCGAGTAACCCCGGTTGCCGAATTCGAGGCGTGTAAAATAGACAGCGTCGGTGCCGCGCGAAACATAACGATTGTGAGGGTGAATCGCATGGGTCATCGGTTGAACATAGACCACGACCGGACTGGGCGGCATTACCAGGTCACAGGCATGAATCTCATTCTGAATATAGCAATGATCGTGTCTATGGGCTTGATCAAAGTGGCAGTGATCGATCTGATCCCTTGAGGGTGCCTGCAGGTAAGTGATAGTCGGAGTCTCAAGGAATTCCTCAGCCTGGCTCGACATTACGCTAAGCGAGATCGCGATCCCAAACAAACCAAGTTGGATGACTGACATAGCTTAACTCCACTGTGAGCTGATACCAGGGAACAGACTAGCAGGCACTGCATGAATCGAAGCTGAACAGGCGGGGTGAGCGCCTGTTGTGGTGCGAGACTCAGCAGAGTGCCTCAGCACACCGCCGGTCTCTGTTTAGCCAGGACGGCAGACGAGACACTGCAGATAGATGCCTGGCTCGCGGCTCATCTTCAGGAGATCATCAATGTCAGCGCGTAACTGCCTGATCAAGCTCAGACGCAAATCACTGCCGAATCCTGTGTCAAGTAGATCAGCGGCCACCTCGTTACTGCCTCTGAGTAACTCACTGATCAGGCGCTCCCTTGGCGTTAATTGCTTCTCCAGATAAATAACTTCAAACTCGTCGACGCCAGCGAGGCTCGCTGCTGAGTCAATAGCCTCATTCAGACCGCCGATAGCATCAACCAGTCCCAGGTCTAACGCCGTAGTCCCTGCCCAGACACGCCCCTGGGCGATTTGATCGACGGTTGCGGGAGTCATATTGCGGCCGCGGGCAACCAGTGACAGGAATTGCTGGTAGGTATTGTTGATGGCGATATCAAGTATCTGCTGCAGTGCCGGATTGAGACTCTGGAGTGGATTAAGGGCACCACTGAGCGAGTTGGTACCGATGCCATCAGAATAAACGCCTATTTCTGCAAGGCTTTGGTTAAAAGTTGGGAAAAGTAAGAAAGTGCCGATAGAGCCGGTAATCGTGGTTGCGGAAGCAAATACCTGATTGGCGGTAGCCGATATCCAGTAGCCGCCAGAAGCAGCATAGGACGCCATAGAGATCACCACTGGCTTACCCGCCTGCTGAGTAAGTTCCAATTCGTAGCGAATTCGCTCAGCTGCGGTTGCGCTACCTCCCGGGCTGTCGATGCGAACCACCAAGGCTTTAACGTTGTGGTCTTCTCGTGCCTGCTTGATCAAAGCTGAGATCGATTCGCTGCCGATGCTGCCAGCTGGCTGCTCGCCATCGTAGATGGTGCCCTTGGCGGTGATCACTGCGACCTTCCTGGCGCCCGGGTTGATTCCCTTAATCTGGAGCCTTGCTGCCAGCAGATAGTCGCGATAATTGACTTGTTGAAAGTCATTGTCCTCGCTGCCGACCTGCTCCTGAAGTTTGGCAAGCCATTCCTGGCGGCTCAGGAGTTCGTCGACGAGTCCCTGTTCTATGGCTAGGGCCCCTGCATCACGATTGGTGTCCTCAAGCAGCTGGGCATAGTGATCTATGTAATAATTAATCTGGTTTTTATCGATCTGGCGTAGGCTGGCGACGCGCTCCAGGTACTCATTCCACACAACCTGAATCCAGCCAAGATTAGCCTGCCGCGCGTCCTCAGACATGTCGTCTCTCAAAAAGGGTTCGACAGCGCCTTTGTAGGTGCCCGCCTTGAAGACATGGACCTGAACCTTGAGTTTATCCAGTGCCGACTTGAAGTAGGTCGGATAGACACCCAGGCCGGTCAGAAATACGCCGCCAAATACCTGTAGGCTTTGATCGTTCAGATACAGGTGATCAGCATGTGCGGCCAGGTAATATTGATTCTGGGTGTAGTTGTCGGCAAAGACATAGATCTCCTTGCCGGAGGCACTAAAATCATTCAGCGCGTCGCCGAGCGTCTGTAGCTGGCTCATGCTGACTTCACGCATGCTATCCAACTTCAGGACCAGAATCTTAATCCGAGGGTCTGTGCTGGCAGTGTTGATTGCTTCCGTCAGGTCAGCTAGCAGGGTTTCGGTTTCCTCCTCGTCGCTGCCGATGAAACCCGCAAAGGGGTCAATGGCCTGGCGTTGCTCCACAATCGCACCTGTAGGATCTATGACCAGAGCCGCGGTATCAGGGATAAACACCTGGTCAGTTCGGCTGAACAGCGCTATGGCCAAAATTATGAGGAGACCCAGAAAAAACAGGTTACCTATCACGTTCTTTAACGCGGTGATGCTATTCCAGATGCCCTTTAACAATCGTCTCATTGACTGAAACCCTTGATCCCTAGTTAAGGGTAAAAGTCTAGCATAGACCGGGAAGCGACAGCGATCGCCATAGGCCAGACAATCATCAGGCCAGACTAATGGTCAACCCTGGCTGGCGTGCCAGAATGCTTAGATTTTCTCATTGCCCGGTGCTGTGCTCGAACGTCAGGTAGGGTTTCGATGCTGCAAAATTGGTGGTGCTGCGTTAGCATCAGTGTACTGCGACTCAATCATTGTGTGCGGGTTGCGGGATTGATTGAGTAATAGGATGACTAACATACAGCGCACAGGTCGAGGCTAGGGTTTCTATGGACAATATTTATCAAATGTCGCTGGATAAGAATCCAGCCAATTACACGCCCTTGTCGCCCTTGAGTTTTTTTGTTCGCGCCGCGAGTCTATACCCTGATGCCCCGGCAACGGTCCACGGCGATCTAGAGCGCAGTTGGGGTCAGATGTATCGACGCTGCGTGACAATGGCCTCTGCCTTGGCTCAGCGTGGGATTGGTGCAGGCGCAACTGTGGCGGTGATGTTGCCGAATATTCCCGAGATGTTTGAGGCGCACTTTTTTGTACCTATGACGGGTGCGGTATTGAATGCGATCAATACCAGGCTCGATGCTGCCACAGTGGCTTTTATTCTTGAGCACGCGGAAGCCCAGGTATTGTTTACGGATAGAGAATTTTCAACGGTTGTCAAAGCGGCCTTGCTATTGGTTGAACGAGAAATTCTGGTGATCGATGTCGATGATCCGCTGTTTGAAGGCGGTGAACGCATTGGTGCCATGAGCTTTGATGATTTGCTCGCAAGTGGTGATGCTGAGTACCAGTGGCAGATGCCCGCCGATGAATGGGACGCCATTTCTCTCAACTATACTTCCGGAACAACAGGTAATCCTAAGGGTGTGGTGTTTCACCATCGAGGCGCTTATCTGAATGCGACGAACAATGCATTAACCTGGGAGATGGGACTGCATCCAAGATATCTTTGGACTTTGCCCATGTTCCATTGCAATGGCTGGTGTTTCCCCTGGACCCTCGCAGCAACCGTGGGCACCACGGTATGCCTGCGTCATGTGCGGGAACAGGCCGTGTTTGACGCTTTTCGACAACAGGGCGTCACACATTTTTGTGGTGCGCCAGTCGTGTTGAACACACTGCTCAACACGCCGGATGACATTCGTCAGGGTATCAATCGCCCAACCACCGATTACAATATCAAGGTGATGACAGCGGGTGCAGCGCCACCGGCCGCGGTAATACAGGGCATGGAAAAGCTCGGGTTTGAAGTGATTCATGTCTATGGATTGACGGAAACCTATGGCCCTATCATTGTTTCTGCCTGGCGAGAGGAGTGGAACCATTTGCCAGCTGATGAACAAGCGGCATTGAAGGCGCGCCAGGGCATAGTGTCGATATTGGGTGGTAGCGTCATGGTGGCGGACCCGGAGACGCTTCTGCCTGTGCCTTGGGATGGCATCACTCAAGGTGAGATTTTTATGTGCGGAAACATAGTCATGAAGGGTTATTTGAAGAATCCGAATGCGACTCAAGCGGCGTTTGAGGGCGGTTGGTTTCACTCAGGGGACCTGGCGGTTTGTCATCCTGATGGTTACATCCAGATCAAAGATCGGTCAAAGGACATCATTATCAGTGGTGGCGAGAATATATCCAGTATTGAAATCGAAGACGTCCTGTTCCGGCATGCCAAGATACTTGAGGCCGCAGTTGTCGCTAAAAGCGATGAAAAATGGGGTGAGCATCCTTGCGCCTTTGTCACTGTCAAACCCGGTGAGTCTTTGACGAGTGCAGAAGTGATCGAGTATTGTCGTGAACGTCTGGCCCGCTTCAAGGTGCCTAAAACAGTGATTTTTGGACCTCTTGCCAAGACCTCCACCGGTAAGGTTCAAAAATATTTGCTCAGGGTAGAGGCTGAACGGGTGATAGGCGCGAATGCAGTGGGCGAGTAGAATTGGCAGACTGCCGTGAGGTGTTGCATGGATCATGAGATGGACCTAGATTTCTCCGTCAACCTTGAGGTTGCTAAGGATATCGAGACTCTGCTGCCAGCCTGCAAGGCAATGAGCCATTACCAAACCCCATGGCGCCGCCTATGACGGCTGTCGATGATCCTCTTTGGTGCTGGTCCCAGCTGGTTAGCGCCTGTGGCCTTGCGCTCGAACCAGGGCCCAATATTCAGGGTATTTGTATTGATTCACGCCAGGTTAAACCGGGTGATCTGTTCATTGCTCTTGCCGGTGATCCGGGCCCAAGGTTTGGCGGCAGTGGTAGTGGCGGGCGAGATGGTCACGACTTTATCTCAGCGGCTATCGCGGCCGGCGCTGAGGGTCTGCTGGTCTCGAGGGATCAGGGAAATGCGATTCCACAGCTGCTTGTGACTGATACGCTCGAGGGTCTATGGTCTCTGGGCCGTGCCGGGCGGCAACGAATGACCGGCCAGGTCGTTGGTATTACCGGTAGCAGTGGTAAGACGACGGCCCGCCAATGGATAGAAGAGCTGCTGAGGGCGCAGGCGCAAACCCATGCTTCCACCGGGAGTTTTAATAATCACTGGGGTGTGCCTCTGTCGCTGGCCAGAATGCCAGCCTCCAGCGCTTACGGAGTATTCGAAATCGGGATGAATCATCCTGGAGAAATCCGCCCCTTGGCGGAAATGGTGAATATGGATGTGGCGTTGGTGTTGAATGTCCTGCCAGCGCATCTCGGCTATTTTGAGCATATCGATGCTATTCGCCAAGAAAAGCTCTCAATTTGTGCAGGCCTGAAGCCGGGTGGCAGTTTAGTGGTCTTGGATACGCTTGACTTGGATGGGGTTTCTGCGGAGCGGGTTTTGCGCTTTGGATTATCTGCAGCGGCGGATGTTAGAGGTCAGCCGGTCTACTATTCAGACCATACACTCGTCCGAGTAACGTTCGGTGCGCGCAGCTGGCAATACCGACTCAAGGCTGGCGGTGAACATCGAGTACTCACCTCTCTGGCGAGCTTTGCTGTCCTTCTGGCGCTGGGAGCTGACCTTGAAGCCGCTGTGGAGACCATGCCGACTCTGTCTATGCCCGCCGGCCGTGGTAACGAAATCCAAATAGCCGGCATGAGCCTGTTTGATGATAGCTACAATGCGAATCCGGTGAGTATGGCTTATGCTCTGCAGGCCCTCAGGAATGCTGGTGAGGGCCGACAAAAGGTGGCCATACTGGGCGAGATGCTCGAGCTAGGGGCGGCGACAGAAGCCTTACATGGCGATTTACTGGCTGCATGCGACGGCTTGGATGGCATCATCACTGTCGGAGATGGATTTCGGTCCTGGAATCATCGGTTGCTGGGTGAAAGATACTGGGGCCACGTCGACCGAGCGGCGGATATTGACCTGTTGGGGTTGCTGCAAAATCTGAAGCCCAATGCACAAATTCTGGTGAAGGGTTCTAACCGCGTCTTCTGGGTCCACCAATTCGTCGAGCGTTTGCGTCAAACCCTGGCGGAGTAAACCAGCGTCAGCGATAGAGCGCGAGAGCTATTGACTGTCGGCTACATCTGTCAACACTGCCTGTGAGAATAAGCTCGGAGAATAAGCTCGGAGAATAAGCGCTGAGAACAGCCTGCCCTTAAGCAACTGCGTCCACTTTAGAACCGATCAGTTGCTAACAGCTAGTGTGGCAGCGCGTCCAGTTGATGGAAGGCTATTGTCCGTGAGACAGGAGTTGCCAGCTGAACCGTGCCCACGTCGAGTGCAGTGACAAGAATTAGTTTGGTCGCTAGGTGCTGGTGTCAAAGCATGCAATAATCTGGCGACGAGAAAAGGACCGGGTATGATAGTCGACAAGATAGGCAGACGATTTCGCAACCTGCGGGTGAGCCTGACAGCGGCCTGCAATTATGCCTGTACCTATTGTGTCCCTAACGGTAAGCGGCTCCAGCCTGCTCGAAATGAATTGCCAGCAACTCAATTGCTCAAAGGCGTCAGGTTGCTGCAACAAGCCGCCGGTATCGACAAACTCAGAATTACCGGTGGTGAGCCGCTGGTGACGCCCAAATTTGATGACTTCCTGTTGGGTGTCATGGAGTTACCGCTGGCAGATGTCAGTCTGACAACGAATGGTCAGTTGCTGGGCAACAAACGTCAGGTGATCCGCGAGTCAGGTATTCGCCGAATCAATGTCAGTCTTGATACGCTCAATCCCATCAGGTTTCAACAGATTGCTCGAGGCGGTGATTTGGCGACCGTGTTAGCAGGCATTGATGGGCTGCTGGCCGATGGCATCAAGGTAAAAATCAACATGGTGCCCCTGCGTACCCAGAATCACGGCGATGTCCTCGCCATGTTGGACTATTGTCTCGATCGAGGCATTGAGTTGCGTTACATCGAGCTGATGCGAATGGGGCATCTGGCCCAGGGCAATGCCTTTCATTCAGACTTCATTGCGATGCAAGCCCTATTGGATATCATCGCGGAAAAATATGAGTTTGTGCGGACCGACGCCCCCTATGATTCGACGGCGGTGAGGTTCCAAGTACCAGGCAAAGGTGTGTTCGGTGTGATTGCCAACGAAAGTGAGCCCTTTTGTAGTTCCTGTACTCGGCTACGTCTGTCATCAGACGGGTATTTGTATGGCTGCCTCAGTAGCAGTCGTCGGCAATCCTTGAGTGATCTCTTGGACTTGCCGTCCCACCTGGCTCTACCAAAGCTGCAGAGTATTTTGGTCAGCGCCTTGACGGACAAGAAGCTTGCCTTTGAAGGTGAGGTGACGGTCATGAAATTCATTGGCGGTTAGGGTAACAACCCCGCCTTGAAGTTTCCCTCTGATAAGGCAGGTCCGGCTATGATAGTCCCCGCTATGATAGTCCCCGCTATGATAGTCCCCGCTATGGACAGTCCCAGCTATGAAAGTCTGCGTGGCGAGTCACAGGCGTTCTGTGTGAATTTGCGGGCAAGGCGGTGCTGTTAAGCGTCATCTAAAGGAGCTGATCGATGAGTCAGTCTAAAACCGAAAATGCGCCTTACTCACTGCTTCGCGAACTGGAGCAGATGCAGATAACAGCGCCACCACCGTTGCATCTCTGGAACCCGAAGCAGGTGAGCGATATAGATCTCGAAATCAAGGCCGATGGGACCTGGTTTCATGAGGGCTCGCCTATCAAGCGCCAGCGTTTAGTTCGTTTATTTTCCAGAGTTTTAAAGCGCGAGCGGGATGGCCGCTATTTTCTGGTCACGCCAGTAGAAAAGTGTCCGGTGCGGGTAGAGCAACTGCCATTTGTGGCGGTGTTAATGCACGTAGTCGGCGCTGGCGAGGCGCAGATTCTGCAGTTTACAACAAATGTCGCCGATGAGATCAGCGTCGATGCTGAGCATCCGATGACGATGGAGACGCTGCACGACGGAACCCGGGTGCCGGTCGTCGAGGTGCGAGCTGGTTTGCGCGCGATACTGTCAAGAAACGTTTATTACCAGTTGATGTCTCTGCTCACCGTCGCCTCGGTGGATGGAGAGCTTTGGTACGGCGTTTGGAGTAGCGGCAGGTTTTTTACCATCCAACTTGCTGCGGAGGTTGACGACTCGAAGGCGTGAGTCTGTGTTTATTCGAGCGCAACCGAGTGCGGTTGCACCAAGTTGCGCTCAAAAACACTGAGAGTGATTGCAGGCCACTGCCTGCGGCACTTACATATTGCCGTAGTTAGGTCCACCAGTGCCTTCTGGCACCACCCAGTTGATATTTTGCGCTGGGTCCTTAATGTCACAGGTTTTGCAGTGAATGCAATTCTGAGCATTGATTTGAAAGCGCTTCTTACCATCCGGTTCGTCGATGACCTCATAGACGCCAGCCGGGCAATAGCGTTGGGCGGGTTCATCATATAAAGGCAGGTTGGAATTAATTGGAATTGAAGGATCACGAAGCTGCAAGTGACAAGGCTGGTCCTCTTCATGATAGGTATTAGTAAGAAATACTGAACTCAATTTGTCGAAGCTAATCACCCCGTCTGGCTTAGGATAGTTGATTTTCTCGGACTTGTTCGCTGGCTTCAATGCTGCATAGTCAGGCTTGGGGTCAGACAGCGTAATGGGCAATTTGCCGCGGAAAATATATTGGTCGACCCAGGTCAAGGCTGAGCCGATGAACAAGCCGAACTTATGCAGCCAGGATGAGGTGTTGCGGGCGACGTACAACTCTTCATGAAGCCAGGATGTCTTAAATGCCGCTGGGTAGCTGTCCAGAGTTTCGTAACCCGCGGATCCGGATTTTAGCGCCGCAAAGATGGACTCAGCAGCTAACATCCCTGATTTCATCGCAGTATGAGTGCCTTTTTGTTTAAGATTGTTGAGAAAGCCGGCATCATCGCCGACCAGTAGGCCGCCTGGCATGACCAGCTTCGGTAAGGCATTCAGACCACCCTTGATGACAGCTCGAGCGCCATAGGCAATACGCTTTCCACCTTCCAGATATTTTTTGATAAATTTGTGTTGCTTGAAACGCTGAAACTCATCAAATGGGCTCAGGTGTGGGTTGCTGTAGCCAAGGTCGACAATGAGGCCAATCGCGATCTGATTGTCTTCAAGGTGGTAAATGTAGGATCCACCCAGCGTCTGGCCTGGAAAGTGCCCTAGGGGCCAGCCGACGGTATGAACCACCTTGCCGGGTACGTGCTTCTCTGGTGAAATATCCCAGATTTCTTTGAAGCCTATCCCGTAGTGTTGGGTTTGTGCTTCAGCAGCCAGGCTGAATTTTTCGATGAGTTGTTTGCCAAGATGGCCGCGGCAGCCCTCAGCGAAAACTGTGTACTTTGCGTGTAATTCATAGCCTGCCTGGAATGCCGCCTTTTGTTCACCGTTAGCTGCAACACCCATGTCGCCAGTGGCAATACCCTTTATTGCGCCATCTTCATTGTAAAGAATCTCGCTGGCCGCAAAGCCCGGGAACAAGTTGACGCCAAGCTCCTCAGCCTGGGCTCCAAGCCAGCGGCACAGGTTCGCCAGGCTGGTGGCGTAGTTGCCGTGATTGTGCAAGGCCGTCGGTACCAGCCAGGAGGGCAATCGCATGCCCTGATGATCGTCAATCAGGTAATAGACGTCATCGTCTGTTACAGCATTAGTCAAGGGCGCGCCCATGGCCTTCCAATCAGGAAACAACTCATTTAAGGCGGTGGGTTCGACCACCGCGCCAGAAAGTATGTGGGCACCAATTTCAGAACCTTTCTCAACCAGGCAGACGCTGAATTCCTCGCCGGCTTCAAGTGCCAACTGAGCAAACCGAATGGCAGTGGCCAGACCTGCTGGTCCGCCTCCAACCACGACTACATCAAACTCCATTGATTCTCTTTCCACGGCCCTAGCTCCCCAGTCACTGTCAGTGAGTAGTAAATATTTGCGCGCTATTGTATGAAAACTCGGCGCCGAAAGGAAATCACTGACATCTATCGCTTGCGATAATTGTCGCTAGCGCCATGATCTTAAGATAAGTGAATAAAATGAGGGAGTTAGCAAGACTCTGGTGATTTTCGTCACTATTGACCAAAAAACCATAAAACGGCAGAATACGCGCTCTCGATAATCGTCGACAGCGCTAGTCTTTATAGTTTTTCTGTAAGTCTGCTGTCCCGCCTTTTTTAAATGACCTGCAGAGGAATTTCATGAAAGTTCTCGTTACAGCCAAACGTGTTGTCGACTACAACGTGAGTATTCGCGTATTAAGTGATAACAGTGGCGTCGATCTAAACAACGTTAAAATGTCGGTGAATCCCTTTGATGAGATTGCCATAGAGGAAGCAGTACGCCTGAAGGAAGCTGGCAAGGTAGAGGAAGTCATTGTTCTTTCTATCGGCACTAGTGCCTGCCAGGAGCAAATTCGAACCTGTCTGGCCCTGGGCGCAGATCGTGGCATTCTGATTGAAACAGATGCAGAAATGCAGCCACTGGCGATCGCTAAGTGCATCAAGGCGGTCATTGACAAAGAGCAGCCTGGATTGATTATCGCAGGTAAACAAGCGATTGACGGGGATAACAGTCAGACTGGTCAAATGGTTGCGGCCTTGGCAGGGCTCTCGCAAGCGACTTTTGCATCGAAAATCGAGCTTAATGAAGGTTCTGCGACAGTCACTCGAGAGATTGATGGCGGTCTGGAAGTCATCACCGTGAAATTACCGGCAGTCGTTACCACAGATTTGCGCCTCAATGAGCCACGCTATGCTTCTTTGCCGAATATCATGAAGGCCAAGAAAAAACCAGTCGATATTATGACGCCTGCCGATCTCGGCGTTGACGTCACGCCTCGACTCAAAACGCTGAAGGTGACAGCACCTGCTGGACGCAAGGCAGGGATCATCGTGGAGACAGTCGAAGCACTCGTCGATAAATTAAAGAATGAAGCGAAGGTGATTGCATGAGTATCCTGGTCATTGCGGAACACAATAACGAATCCTTGAAACCGGCAACCTTGGTTGCTGTCGCCGCCGCTAAAGCCATCGGCGGTGATATCGAAATTCTGGTGGCAGGCTCCAATTGCGCAGCCGCTGCTGCAGCTGCCGCGAAAGTCGGCGGTGTCAGCAAAGTCAGGGTTGCGGATAACGCAGTCTATGCCCACAGTTTGGCAGAGAATTTGGCCGACTTGGTTGTGACGATCGGATCTCAATACAGTCATATTCTTGCTGTCACAACAACCTCAGGTAAGAACTTTATGCCTCGTGTTGCGGCCCTGTTGGATGTGGCACAGATTTCTGATATCAGTCTGGTGGTCAACGCTGAAACTTTCGAGCGCCCCATTTACGCGGGTAATGCCATTGCTACTGTCCAGTCTAGCGATGCGATCAAGGTGATCACGGTTCGAGGTACGGCGTACGATGCGGCACCAGCGGATGGCGGAAATGCCAGCATCGAAGCGTTAGATGCCGTCCAAGATGCTGGTTTGAGCACTTGGGTTAAAGACGAAATAGTGAAGTTGGACCGGCCTGAGTTGACCGCAGCCAGCATTATTATTTCTGGTGGTCGTGGTATGCAAAGTGGCGACAACTTTAAACTGTTAGAATCAGTAGCAGATAAGTTAGGGGCTGCAATTGGTGCGTCCAGAGCCGCAGTAGATGCAGGTTTTGCGCCCAATGACATGCAAGTTGGACAGACAGGAAAGATAGTAGCACCTGATTTGTACATTGCTGTTGGTATTAGCGGTGCTATCCAGCACCTTGCTGGTATGAAGGACAGTAAGGTGATCGTTGCGATTAACAAAGATGCTGATGCACCTATCTTTCAAGTTGCTGACTATGGACTAGTGGCAGATCTGTTCAGTGCTGTACCTGAGTTTGATGCCTTGATCGGCTAACCTCATTAGGGTGATGCCTGGCTTACAGTATTCGACTATGAGTATTCGACTATGAGTATTCGACTATGAGTATTCGACGATGAATACTCGAAGCGGGTGTATATAAAAAGGGCTTCCTCGTGAAGCCTTTTTTTATGGGCCCAGCTGTAGACGAGAAGAACAACTGGTCCGAGATGAGGTGAGGGGCAATGCAATCCATATCATGAGAAGCGCAGGGTATCAGCCTTGGCGTTTGAGGTAAGCGTTAGTCGTATTCGAGTCGATTGGAGCCTGAATCGCCTGGCTGATAAATTGGGCACTCGACACCATTTTGTCGAGGTCGATTCCGGTTTGAATGCCCATGCCGTGCAGCATGTATAGGACGTCTTCGGTCGCAACATTGCCGGTTGCTCCCTTGGCATAAGGGCAGCCACCAAGGCCGGCCACAGAGCTGTCGATGACCGAAACTCCTCGTTCCAGCACTGCGTACAGGTTAGCGAGTGCCTGGCCATAGGTGTTGTGAAAATGGGCGGCTAATTGGTTGACATTTACTCGTTGAGTGATGACGTCGATTAGATATTGAGCTTTGTTGGGTGTGCCGGTGCCAATCGTGTCTCCCAGACTCACCTCGAAGCAGCCCATGTCAATTAAACGCTCTGTGAGCATCGCAACCTTTTCAGGATCTATGTCGCGACCCTCAAAGGGACAACCAAGCACACAGCTTATATAGCCGCGAACCCGAACGCTGTTTGATTGGGCCAGGGCAATCACGGGCATGGCTCTCGCAATGGCTTCGTCTATGCTGCAATTGGTGTTTTTCTGAGAAAAGGACTCGGTCGCGGCAATAAAGATGGCGACCTCATTAACCCCCGCTGCCAGCGCTGCTGACACACCCTTCAGGTTTGGCGTCAGCGCTGAGTAGACAACATCTGGTCGACGTCGGATCTGCTGCAGTACTGCGGCAGAGTCCTGCATCATGGGCACCCATTTCGGTGAGACGAAGGATCCAGCTTCCAGGTGCTTGATGCCCGCGTCAGTCAGGCGTTCAATAAGACTCACCTTGGTCGCTGTCGATACGAGATTAGGCTGATTCTGCAGGCCGTCTCTAGCACCCACCTCGACGATTCTGACTTTCTCGGGAAACTGACTCAAGTTAGTGACCCAGGCTACTCAGCCATTCATCATCAGACTCGATAGAGATATTTTCAAAGAGCGCTGTCGACAGATAACGTTCGCCGGTATCCGGTAACATGACGACGAAGGTGCTGTTTGCCGGTGCCGAGTGAGCTATCTGTAATGCGGCCCACATAGTAGCGCCACATGAGATGCCGCAGAATATACCTTCCTGGGTCGCCAACTTCTGGGCGGTTGCCATGGCTGCCTCATCACTCACGCCGACGATGGTGTCGACGATTTTCGGATTCAGCACAGTAGGCAGAAAGTCCGGCGTCCAGCCTTGAATCTTGTGGGGTGACCAGGGTTTGCCGGCGAGCATTTGGGCTCCCTCGGGCTCGGCAGCGATGATCTTAACCTCAGGTCGAGCAGCCTTGATGATTTCGCCCGCGCCAGTCAAGGTGCCGCCAGTACCCCAACCGCTGACAAAATAGTCAAGGTCCAGTCGAGCAAAATCTGACAGTATCTCGGCGCCAGTAGTATTGCGGTGAAAGGCCGGGTTAGCCATGTTTTCGAACTGATCGGCTCGAAACCAGCCATGTTTTTCCGCCAGCTCATCTGCTCTTCGAACCATGCCAGAGCCTTTCTCGGCCGCTGGTGTGAGGATCACTTTGGCACCAAAAGCCTTCATGATTTTGCGTCGTTCAATTGAAAAGGTCTCGACCATCACAGCCACAAAGGGATAGCCCTTTGCCGCGCACACCATCGCCAACGCGATGCCCGTATTACCCGAGGTGGCCTCAACGACCGTTTGACCAGGTTTTAAGGTGCCACGTTTTTCGGCGTCTTCAATGATTGCGATAGCCAGACGATCTTTGACGGACCCGGCTGGATTAAATGCCTCGACTTTGACGTACATGTTCTGATTTGCCGGCGCGATACGATTGAGTCGAATGATTGGTGTGTGACCAATGGTGTCTATGATGCTGTTATAAATCATGTGAACTATTCCTTATAGTGAAGTCGTTGTCAGCTGCAAGCAGTCATTGCAGGCTAAGACGCCGATCGCTGCTTCGAAACTCGCAGCGCTAGCTATTGAAAGCGACCCGCGGTATACCATTTGACGTCCCTGGCATGCCGATCGACCTCGTCCACCACATCTAGAATCAGAGCAAATAATGCCATTCTGATCGTGATGCCATTGTCCGTCTGACGAAAAATAGCGAGGTTAGGGTTCTCATTCAAATCATTGTCGAGCTCGTTGGCATCGCCCCTTGAGTCTCTGGGAAGGGGGTGCATGATGACTGTATTTGGCTCGCAGAACTGAGTATAGGTTGCCTGATTAAGTCGAAACAAGCCCTTGTACTTGGCCGCCTCAGCGAGGCTTGGAAAGCGCTCCTCTTGGGTTCGAGTGACGTAAAGAATGTCCGCGTTACCGATGCTTGATTGCAGTTGAGTTGACTCTATCACTTGATGCCCAGCCTCTCGAATGGCATCAAGATAGGCGGTCGGCAAGGCCAGTTCCGGCGGGGAAACCAGTACAAATTGAATATTTTTGAACAAACAGAGTAATTTAACCAGCGAGTGAACGGCTCGACCATAGCGCAGATCTCCGATCAAGGCGATTCGGAGGTTGTCGATCGTTTTGCCGCGGCCCTGCAACTCCTTACGAATCGTGTACAGGTCCAACAAGGCCTGACTGGGATGTTCATTGGCGCCATCACCGGCATTCAAGACGGGCACTCGACTGGCTGAGGCAAATTCCGCGACCGAGCCTTCAATTTCATGGCGCATCACAATCACATCGTTGTAGCCAGACAGGACTCTCGCTGTGTCATAGAAGGATTCACCCTTAGCGATGGCTGTTGTCTTGATTTCCGTCGTCTCGCGCACTTCTCCACCAAGGAGATTGAATGCGCAGCCAAAGCTGACTCGAGTTCGAGTGCTGGGCTCAAAAAACATGCTGCCAAGAATCGCCCCCTCAAGCACTCGTGTCACGCGTTTGCGCTGGGCATACGGCTCCATGGCATGGGCGACGCTAAATACGGCCTCGATCGCGGTTCGATCGAATTGAGATACCGAAAGGATATGACTGCCTACAAAGTTCATTGAGACCTCAAGTTGAACAAAAATACATGCGGGATTAGTGCCAGGAGAGTTTAGCCGGCAGCGATAAAATCAACTCTCGCATCCAGCGGTTTGATTGATCCTGGTCTGTGCTCTCATGCCAGTAGAGATAGGTTTCCAGGTTCGGCACCTCAAAGGGCAACTGCAGATATTTGACGGGTAATCTGGAGACAACGAAATCTGCAAAAACACGGGGTACCGTGAGCGCCAGGTCCGATCGCATGACCAGCTCGGGGGTTGCGAGATAATGCTGAGTACGCAGTGCGATCTTGCGACGCTTGCCCATTTTTCCGAGCGCCAGGTCAACCGGACCAAGCCCGCCTCGACGGCTGGAAATATGGATGTGATCGAGACGCAGGTAGGTCTCTATATCCAGCTGATCCTTAATCAGACTGTGCTCGGCTCGCACAAGACAAACCTGAGGGTGCGAAAACAGCGGAGCCTGGCGAATCTGTTGGTCTGGTGTCAGGAGAATATCGACAGCCAGATCGAGATTGCCGGACGCCAGTTCAATGTTCATGTCGCGACGTCGTACCTGGTAGCAGTCAATGGAAACGCCGGGTGCATCATGGGTAATTTTACTGAACAGATAAGGTAGCACGATGGACTGAGACAGGTCAGTCATGCTGACTCGAAAGCGCTTTTCCGAAACCAGTGGATTAAAAGCATCGCTTTCTTGAACGCTAGAGCGAATCAGCCCCAGTGCCTGGCGGACCGAGCCGATAATATTTTGCGAGACAGGGGTCGGAACCATGCCCTCGGCTGTCCTGACGAAGAGGGGATCATCAAACAGCGTGCGCAGTCGTGACAGAGAATTCGATACTGCCGGCTGAGTAATACCAATAATTTCGCCAGCGCGAGTAAGATTGCCCTCGGTGTAGATAGCATCAAAGACGACAAATAAATTGAGGTCTACATCACTTAGTTTCATTTTGAAGGTATCATCATGGCTGTGTTCTGCTCGATCTCGAGCCCCAGATCAGCGATCGCCGGTTACTTTCTACCCTTGATGTCAAGACAGTCATCAAGACAGTCATCAAGACAGTCATCAAGACAGTCATCAAGACAGTCATCAAGACAGTCATGAACGCTGTCATCAAGGCTGCGTCCTGACGAGGGGTCATCATTGAATTGAATCATTCACTAAAAACTGATAACTGGTACTTATAGTAAGCTGGTTTTGTTGGGATGAAAAGTGCTGGCCAAAGGATTTCATTAAAATGTCTGATTAATCAACTCACCACAGGCGTCGCACCAAAGACCCATGGGGACATTGGCAGCGATTGAGACTGGCTTCGATGCACAGACCAATGTCAGAGAGTCAATCAACATGATGTTAATTAATCATATATTACAATAAGATATGTTAGAAAATTTACCTAATAGATGAAGCGGACATGGATCTATGAGCGTAGCCAGATCAAAAATGCGACTGCCGTTTTCCTTTGCCAAACGACATGGCGTGCTGCTTCTGCAGTCGGACGGCGAGACGGCCGGTGCTGTGCTGTTCAAGCCCGGTATCGAACCATCGGTGCTGATGGAAGTGAGGCGTTTCGTTGGCACTGCAATCACGCTCAAAGAAGTCGATAACTCGACATTTGATCGTCAGCTCTCGAGTACCTATCAAAATGACGCCGGCGAAGCGATGCAGATGATTGAAGGGTTGGGAGAGGGTATGGACCTCAGTAGTCTTGCGGACATGATTCCGGAAGTAGGCGACTTGCTGGAGCAGGATGATGATGCGCCTATCATCAAGTTGATCAATAGTCTTCTGACCGAAGCCGTCAATGTCGGAGCCTCAGACGTGCATGTAGAGACTTATGAGACTCGATTAGTTATCCGTTTTCGGGTTGATGGTGTTTTACGGGAAGTTGTCAGCCCAAGGCGAGCCCTGGCGCCCTTGCTGGTCTCACGTATCAAGGTAATGGCAAAATTGGATATCGCTGAGAAGCGCCTGCCCCAGGATGGACGAATATCGCTACGAGTTGGGGGTAAAGAGGTGGATGTCAGAGTCTCGACGATTCCTGCCAGTAACGGCGAACGGGTCGTACTGCGGTTACTAGACAAGCAGGAAGGTCTGCGGGGTCTGGTCAATATGGGAATGAGTCAAAGTGATCTCGCGGCGATGCAACAATTACTGAAAAAGCCCCATGGCATTATTCTTGTCACTGGACCTACCGGTTCTGGTAAGTCAACGACCCTCTATGCCTGTCTGGATCAGTTGAATGATCGATCACGAAACATTTTGACGGTCGAAGACCCGATAGAATACGACGTCGAGGGAGTGGGTCAGACCCAGGTAAATACCAAGGCAGAGATGACGTTTGCCCGCGGTCTGCGCGCCATTCTTCGGCAAGACCCGGATGTGGTTATGGTGGGTGAGATTCGAGATCGAGAGACAGCCGATATATCGGTCCAGGCCAGCTTGACCGGCCACCTGGTGCTATCGACATTGCATACAAATACGGCAGTGGGAGCCCTGAGCCGCTTGGAAAACATGGGCATTCAGAGCTATCTGCTGAGCAGCAGTGTCATTGGCCTGGTCGCGCAAAGACTCATTCGAGTGCTCTGCAAAGATTGCCGCGAAGCCTATGATGCCAGCGACCTGGAACGCCAGATGCTCCAGGTCGAATCAAGCGAGCCTGTGACCCTCTATCGGCCCGTGGGTTGTGATCGTTGTGCCCATGAGGGCTACCGCGGCCGAGTCGGCATCTTTGAGGTATTGGTGATTGATGATGAGATGCGTCGAATGATTCACGCCAATGCCCAGGAGCTTGATCTGGAGCAGCACGCCAGAAGACAAACCACCAGTATCCGTGAGGATGGTTGGGTTAAGGTGCTCGCTGGTATAACCTCAGCGGACGAAGTCATTCGCGTGACAATGGAAGACTAGGGTGATGTTCAGCCAGGAAGATATCCATGCCAGCCTTTGAATATATTGCCCTCAATGGAAAGGGCCGTCAGGAGCAAGGCATTCTTGAGGCAGACAGTGCTCGGCAGGTACGGCAACTGCTGCGAGATAAAGGCCTGGCACCTTTAAAAGTTGACCTGAGTAATGAGCAGAGAGCCGGACAGCAGGTCTGGACCCAGTGGTTTAGCCCCTCACTGTCTGTTCGCGAGCGAGCACTGGTGACGCGGCAGATTGCCACTCTCATAGCAGCTGGGCTGCCGGTAGAAGAGTGCTTGTTGGCGGTGTCAAAGCAAAGCGAGATTCCTCGAATCCAGCGGATTCTCATCACTGTGCGCTCCAAGGTATTGGAAGGCTTTTCATTAGCCAATGGCCTAGCGGAATACCCTCGCGCTTTTTCGAATCTTTACCGCGCTACAGTAGCGGCTGGTGAATCCGCCGGGCATCTGGATATGGTCCTGAATCGGCTTGCCGATTTTACCGAGGCTGAGTTGGAGTCAAACCAGCGCATTCAGCAGGCGATGGTTTATCCGATTATACTGTTCGCCTTAACCGTTGCGATACTCGCCGGCTTGCTGGGCTATGTGGTACCTGACATCGTCAAGGTGTTCAGTGATACAGGGCAGAACTTGCCGGCATTGACCCTGTTTATTATCGGCCTGAGCGACTTCGTTAAGGAGTGGGGCCTAGTATTGCTAATCTGTGTGCTGTTGCTGGTCGCAGCGCTGCGCCGGGCGCTGCAGGTTCCGCGAATTCGCCTGCTATATGATCGGCGTCTGCTGCATGTGCCGCTGGTGGCGAAAATGAGTCGAGGTATCAATACTGCCCAGTTTGCCAGCACTTTGAGTATCCTGTCAGCCAGTGGTGTACCCTTGGTCGAGGCGATGAAGATAGCGGGTCAGGTGCTCTCTAACAGTTGGTTGAAACTGAAGGTCCATGAGGCGACAGTGAAGGTCAGCGAAGGCGCCAGTTTGCATGTCGCATTGGAACAGAGTGGCTATTTTCCGCCGATGATGCTGCACATGATTGCGAGCGGTGAATCGAGTGGTGAACTTGATAATATGCTGGTGCGAGTCGCTAACCATATGCAGCAGGACGTCGAGTTGCTGCTTGGTGTTATCCTGAATCTGTTTGGTCCCCTGATGCTGTTGTTGATGGGTGGGGCGGTGTTTACTATCGTAATGGCGATCTTGTTGCCGATCATTAATTTGAACCAACTGGTTACCTGAGCAGCAGAAGATAGCTAGGCGAGGCCCTGTTAGGATCCGTTTAAATTCCCCCAGAAGCGCAAATACTGGTGTAACATTAAGTCCGCCTTTCCGTGAAAATCTGTACAGGAGTACTATGAAGTCACATCGAACCCGTCTCGCCCGTGGATTTACCCTGATAGAAATCATGGTCGTTGTGGTCATTTTAGGCATACTCGGGTCTCTGATAGTGCCTAATATCATTGGTCGCCCGGACGAAGCGAGAGCTACCGCTGCACGGGCGGATATCGAGGCGATTGGTAACGCGCTTGAGCTCTACCGACTGGATAACGGTAATTACCCCAGCACTGATCAGGGGCTTGAGGCTTTAGTCACACAACCCTCAGGCTATCCGGAGCCGAGACGCTGGAATCCGGACGGCTATTTGAAGAAACTACCGATCGATCCTTGGGATGAGCCCTATCTGTATTTTAGTGAAGACCGTACCTTTGAGGTTTACTCGCTGGGTGCTGATCGACAGGAAGGTGGTGAAGGCGTCGATGCAGATCTGCGTTATTCAGAGCTCTAGGTACAGCGCTCGTAACGCTTTGCGGAGTGGCGCGGAAGGATTTACGCTGCTTGAGATTCTGATCGTGCTATTTATTGTCGCCGTGATGTCCGGCGTCGTGGTGGCAAACTTGCCGTCTTTTGCTCGAGCCGGGGATTTTGATACCGAGGCTCGGCGGCTGAAGACATTACTGGACCTGGCTCGACTCGAAGCTCAGGTTCAGACCGCGGAATTTGGGTTTAAGCCGAGTCATGACAGCTATGAGTTTCTGGTCTACGACGAGTCGCAGGCTAAATGGCAATCGGTGATGGAGCCGCCTTTCAGTCCGCGCCAACTCGGTGCGAAAATGACCTTATCGGTTAAAGTCGAAGATAACCTGCTGCGACTTGGGGATGCGGCATCTCCCAACAAGTCGCCACCGATTCTGATACTGTCCAGTGGCGAAATTACTCCTTTTGAGCTGACATTGGCAGCGGCTGATCTTACGACCAGAACGTTATTGGCCGATGGTTACAGCGAGTTGCGCTGGAAGGGCCAAGACCAAGATGCGAACTAGATCAACGGCGGGCTTCACCCTGATAGAAATCATGATTGCGCTGGCTGTTTTTGCTGTCGTATCAGCCGCTTTGGTGCGCAACGCGGCAGTCGCCGTGCGCCAGACAGGTATTCTTGAGGATCGTACCCTGGGTATTTGGGTGGCGGAGAACCAGCTGAGCCAGATGCGTATTCAGGTTAGGAATGATGAGCACTACCCCGCACCTGGAACCAGCCGGTACAGAGTAAACCTGGCCGATCGTGACTGGGAAGTTGTCGTGCAAGTCGCTGTCACTGAAAACACTGATATGCGCCGAGTGGATGTTGAGGTGTATGCGGCTCAAGCGCCCGATCAGGTAGTGGCTGACCTGACTGGATTTCTGGGGCGCTATTGATGCGCCGTGGTAATGGGTTTACGTTGCTTGAAGTCCTGATTGCTATGTCGATCTTTTCTGTGATTGGACTGGGAGCTGCCCAGATGCTGCGAAGCATGATTCAGACTCATGAGCGCACGCAGGCTCGCATTGAGGCATTTAACAGTGTCAGCCAGGCGCTGGCGTTGCTGGAGCGCGATCTGACCCAAATTGTTAGCCGGCCGATACGCGACGAGTATGGAGAATCTCGGCCGAGTTTGTTGGTGGGCAACGATGCTTATCCTCTGGAGTTCACTCGCACGGGTTGGAGCAATCCTCTGAATTTTCCTCGCAGTGACCTGCAACGGGTGGCCTATGCGCGTTCAGATGACGGGGAGCTGGTCCGGTATTTCTGGTTAGTTTTGGATCGTGCAGAAGACTCAAGCCCCAAGTCCCAGGTGCTGCTGGCGGGCATTCGAGATCTGCGGGTCAATCTGGTAGATGATCAAGGCGCCCAAACTGACTTCTGGCCCAATACAGCAGAGCCAGGCGGCCTGCCGGCGGCGATAGAAATCATTTTAGAGACCGAAAAAATGGGCGAGGTGAGGCGACTGGTGCCATTAATCAATACGGCGTTTATCAGCGTTCCTGGCCAGAATCAAAACCCGTCGAACAATACTGATTCAAATGAGACAGATTCGAACGACTCTGAATCGAACGACTCTGACTCGAAAGAATCAGACGCAGATGAGACGGAGAAAGACGAGGCTGGAGATGGGTCGTCTGATGACGACGCCCGTGATACTGAACAGCTGCGAGAAAACCAAGATTCAGAGGATGATGCGATTGAAACAGAGGATATTCCCAGGGATATAGATCCATGACGCGCGGATCTTATCCAAGGCAAACGGGGGTAGCCCTGATTTCAGTGCTCCTGATTGTGGTCATTGCCACCGTCCTGGGCGTCGCCATGACCCGAGAGCAAAATCACGCGATTACCCGTGCTCGACTGGCTCTGGAGCAGACGCGAGTGCATCAGTATGCCCTGGGGGGTGAAGAACTGGCTCGTCAGATTTTACATACTGATTTCATCGAAGCACGAGAAAAGGACACACTGAATGAGACTTGGGCGCAGCAGGACCTCAAATTCGAGTTTGAAGACGGTGTCGTCGAGATCTGGATTGAAGACCTTCAGGGTCGCTTTAATTTGAACTCTCTGGTTGAGTATGCGAGCGGTAATAATATGGCGCGCCTACGATTCGCAAACCTGCTGAACCAACAGGGTATTGATCCGGTCTTTGTTGATCGTCTCGTCGACTGGGTCGACGCCAACCAAACTGTCACCAGGATGGGTGCCGAGGACTACGCCTATCTGGGACTTGATAATCCCTATAGAACCAGTGACCAGCCAATGACGGATATCAGTGAGTTGAGATTGCTGCTCGATATGGATCCTGTCAGTTTAGCCCGACTTGCGCCACTGGTGACCGCGTTACCAGACCCGAATACGACCTTGAATGTCAATACGGCCAAGCCCGAAGTGCTGCAAGCGCTCGTGGCTGATATGACCCCCGCAATTGCCGAGAGCCTGACATTGAGTCGTCAGGACAGTGACGGGTATGATAATGTGCAGCGCTTTATGCAAGACGAAGCACTGGCCGGACAACAAATCCCACTCGAGGGCCTGGGGGTTCAGTCAGGCTTCTTTGTCGTCAGCATTCGTGCTCGATACCAGGCCAGGTTCGAGTACCTGACCAGTATTGTTCAAAGAAATATGATGGATGGCTCCTTGCGGGTAATCTATCGAGATATTGGCAAAAAGGTTAATGCTGTTATGCCGAGGGATACCCTGGGTGATAGCGCCAACAGCGAGGCAGTCGATGGCTGAAAATATGTATGTACGCCTTGCCGGTCAGCGCGCTGAGTGGCTGATCATGGATCCGGGGCAAGCGCCGCGGCTGAGAGGCGAGGGGCCGATTGAGGCGTTGGCCGAATGTCTGGCCGATATGACTTGGTCCGGCACAACCATTGGGCTGCTGCCCGCAGAGAACGTCCTGCTGACTCGCGCTCTGGTACCCAGTAAGCAACCCAGGCAGATTCTGCAGGCGCTACCCTACGCGGTGGAGGAAAAACTTGCCAGCGATGTGGAGCAGTGCCATTTTGCACTGGGAGGTCGTCAAGCGAATGGTGAAGTCAGCGTTGCGGTCATTGATCGTGACCTGTTTGCAGGTTGGCTAGAAAGTCTGCGTCAGGCCAATATAGATCCTGATTTAGTCCTGGTGGATGTACTGCAAGTACCTTTGGATGGTACTGCTAACCTGTTGGTAGATGGTGACCGGCTGCTCATCCGCACCGGTGATACCGCTGGATTGAGCTTTTCTCGTGACCAGATTGCGCAGGCTATAGGGCTGCTGTCGGCCGCGCAACGGGAGAACCTGGTGCTTAGAGTCGCAACCGATGAGCGAGAGGCGATCAATCTAGCCGTCAGCCAGGTCAACGCCGAGTATTCAATAGCCTGCAAAGTGATAGAGCTTGATACAGACAGTTTCGAAGACCTGTGTCGAGGTGTAGATCGACAAGGGTTAAATTTGCTGCAGGGTGAGTTTCAAGTTAAACGCGCGACAGCGGACCGAAAGGGTATCTGGCGTTCTGTGGTCGGGCTGGCAGCGCTGGCGTTTGTACTACACCTGTGCTCGGTCTTGGCACAGGGGTTTTACCTGGATCGCCAGGCTCAGGAATATGAACGAGCGGCGAAAGGGCTTTATGCCGAGGTTTTTCCGAATGATCGAAACGTCAATGATATTCGCAGGCGTTGGCGAGCTAAGCTGGGAGAGTCTGGCAGCAGCGCTAATGGGACCTTCATCTCTTTGTTTTCTGAGGCCGCCAAAAATCTGCTCGGTTCTGAGCTGGTATTAGATAATGTTAATTACAATGAGACTCGAGGGGATTTGATTTTCCAGGTTCAGGCGCCTCAGAGTGAAAAACTGGTTGCCTTTGTACAAAAACTAGTCAATGCCGGGCTTAAGGCGGAAATTGGTACCATCAGCCAAGAGGAGGATGTGGTCAAAGGCAGCATCAAAATTAGATCGGGTGGAGGTGTCTGATGACGTTGAGGTCCCATCCATTGGTGAAGCAAGGACTGGATCGCTACCGCGGATTGTCGTCACGAGATCGTAGTGTGTTGCAGCTATTGGCAGTGATTGTCGGGCTGCTACTGATTTATTCGCTGGTTTGGATACCAGCGGATCGATTTTTGGCGAACAGCCAAGACGAGCGAAATCGACACTTTGACCTGCTGCGATATATGCAGGGGACCGAAGCGCAAGCCCGAGCTGTGACTGGTGTGACAAGCGGCCTGGCAGGCCAAACTCTGCTGTCGCAGATCTCCAGCTCGACCGCAAGTTTCCAGATCAAGCCAAATCGACTTCAGCCCGAGGGGAGCGATGCGGTGAGTGTCTGGTTTGACTCGGTCAGTTTCAATAACCTGATTCGCTGGCTGGAGCAACAGTCCCAGCAGGGTATAAATGTCAGGCAGATTTCCATCGACAAGGGTGAGGCGCAGGGTACGGTCAGTGCACGTGTGATTTTGCATACCTAACCAGCCTTAGGCCCAGTGGGAGCAAACAGATATGAATGAGCAGGCCTATGCGCAGTTGTGGCGCGCCGAAGTCGCAGATCTTCAGCCGCTTGAAATGGCAGTCGCAGGGGGGCATATGGCCACCGATTTGGCGCAAGTCTTTGTTGCCGGTTACCAGGCTGCGATTCGAGCGACCTTTAGGGTGAACGATAAGGGTTGGGTAGCCTATGTTGTATCGGAGGACCGAACGCCGAGTCAGCGCCATTTGGCTGTGACGTATAACACTAAAAGTGCCACTATCAGTGGTGTCAAGACATGGGTCGCGGCATTGGAGAATATTGCAAGCCTGCTGGTGAAAGCCGGTCAGGGCGAAGATGCCTGTTATTTTCTGCTGCCTGTCGAGGCCAATGGAATTCAGCTCAAGTCACGCCTGCCAGGGCAGTTTTTAGCCGGGCTGAGCCAGGGCAGTGTTGAATTCCGTCGAACAGTGGTGCAGCCACAACAACATCTCGACGGTAGTACGGCACGCCAATTCAGGTTTCTCGAGCCACTGTACCTTTATGTCGCGTTTCTAGCCTTTATCAAATCTCGATGGACTGACTCGAGGCAAGTCGATGAATTACTCAGTCTGGCGGCCATCCTCGCAAGTGCCGATTTTGCATCAGCTGTGACAGCGCAGCAATTTGCTGTGTTGGATCAGGGTGTGCAGGACTGCATGCGTCTACTTGATGCTCAGCCCTTGTCGGGATTGCCGTCCTGGGCAGTGGATCGCCGACTGATGGAAATGTATTCAAAGGGTATTCAGCAACGCGCTCTACGCCTTTCGGCTGAATAAGTCAGATCCGTTGCGCTGAGTCATTGTTGAACAAAACTCCTCGCGTTAGCCTTCTTTTTTGGGATTCCTGCGGCGCATCCTGAATGACTGAATTGCCGTGGCGTGTTGTCTTTAATTAGGCGTTGTCTTTAATTAGGCGTTGTCTTTAATTAGGCGTTGTCTGTCATT
>Ga0181557_1000351_pt1 | contig 59251 bp, 50 predicted proteins | sample 011ome_23_FD_148632 | JGI IMG/M metagenome (GOLD analysis project Ga0181557, IMG submission 148632) | Coastal salt marsh microbial communities from the Groves Creek Marsh, Skidaway Island, Georgia - 011506CT metaG (spades assembly) | ecosystem: Environmental > Aquatic > Marine > Intertidal zone... | reverse complement strand
CTTTCAGACTGGCCGGTGCAAAGCGCTGCTCGGAAAGCGGCAGGGCCAGCGGGTCTGGTTTTCGAATTGCCTCAAACGCGGCGCGCGAAGCCTGAAAATAATCATCCGCAGACAGGCCCGCGCAGGTGCCATGCTTGCGCCAAGCATGCAACGCCAAGCCTTGGCTGCCCATGATAGGGCGCATGGTTTTGAGCTGTTTGGGCGTTGGCGCAGGCTGCGCCGTTTTACAGAATTTTGGCCAGCCATTCTCATATTGAGGCCAGAGCCCGTGCAAAATCCACCTAAGGTCACGCGTGGCATCGCATTGTTCAGCACCGCGTTTGAGCCCGGTTAACTGGCACCAACTGGGCGACCAGCTGAGCGATAAAACGTAATAATCAAACGTCTGTGCTTTTGCGTTATGGCCCGCAAAGACCCAAAGCCCAACACATAGGATCTGTATAAACTTCTGCATGGCCTCTTTTCTTTTCGATATGCCTTATATATAGGGGCTCTAAGTTCCCCGATACCGGAAGCCCGCCTTACGCAAGGCAGCCTGACCTTCAGGCACCGGGAGAGGTTTACGTGACGCCAGATGTAGCAAGGAGTAACCCTATGTCAAAACCAATTATGGCCCGCGCGACCGCGGTTTGGCTGGTCGATAATACCACGCTGACGTTCAAGCAGATCGCAGATTTTGTTCAAATGCACGAACTGGAAGTGCAAGGAATCGCAGATGGTGACGTGGCCACGGGTGTCAAAGGATTTGATCCGGTTGCAAATAATCAGCTTGAGCAATCCGAGATTACCGCGGCCGAGGCTGATCCTCTGCATAAGTTGAAGCTGAAATTCAACGCCGCCGCGCAGGGGGAAGAAAAACGCCGCGGCCCACGCTATACGCCGCTCTCCAAACGCCAGGACAGACCGGCGTCAATTCTGTGGCTGGTGAAATTTCACCCCGAATTAACCGATGGGCAAATTGGCAAGCTGGTGGGCACAACCAAACCTACGATTCAAGCCATCCGCGAACGTACGCATTGGAATATCTCGAACATCCAGCCGATTGATCCGGTTGCGCTGGGCCTGTGCAAACAATCTGAACTCGATGCGATTGTTCAAAAAGCCGCTGCGAAAAAAGCCGCCGATAGTCCCGTTATGGACGATGATGAGCGTCGCAAATTGGTGAGCACTGAGCAATCTTTATCAATGCCAGCAGAACCGAAAATCCCGGCTGCGATTGAAGGGTTAGAATCCTTTTCGCTGCGCGAAGATGAGCCTGCTGACACGTCAGAAGATGACTTTTTGGATGCGGATAGCTTTTTCAATTTGCCCGAGGGCGATCAGCCAGAACTGGACGATTGATCGCTCTTTGCTGCGCGCATTCGACCCAAGCCGCCGGATGCCGCTGCGACGCTTTTGAATCAGAGCGCTTTGCGCGCCTTTAAAGCGGCTGTGATGGTGCCGTCATCCAAATAATCTAACTCACCGCCGATGGGCACGCCTTGCGCCAACGTGGTGACTTTGGTGCGGCTTTCCAATTGATCTGCCAGATAATGCGCGGTGGTTTGCCCTTCGATGGTGGCGTTCAGCGCCAAGATCACTTCAGTGATATTTTCACTGCTAACGCGGTCAATCAGTTTAGGGATGCGCAATTCATCGGGCCCGATCGCATCCAGCGCCGAGAGGCATCCGCCCAAAACGTGGTAGCGGCCTTTGAAAACCTGCGCCCGCTCCATCGCCCAGAGATCGGCGACATCCTCCACCACGCAAAGCTCCCCCGTGGCGCGACGCTCGCTGCGACAAATATCGCAAATATCCTCGGTCCCAATATTGCCACAGTTTAGACATTCCTGGGCGGTTACCGCAACCGTTTGCATCAAATCGGCAAGCGGGCTTAGCAGTAAGGCGCGCTTGCGGATCAAATGCAACACCGCGCGGCGGGCAGAGCGCGGGCCCAAGCCGGGCAGTTTCGCCATGAGCTCTATCAAAGCATCAATATCTTTGGTTTTGCTCATCGCAAGCGCTTACCCGTTTTTTGATATGGTCTGAAAATCTGAGGCGCCCATTTAAAACGGCAGGTTCATCCCAGGGGGCAAGCCAAGGCCTTCTGTCATTTTGCCCATTTCATCTTTGGCGCGCTGAGCCGCTTTTTGCTGGGCATCTTTGATCGCCGCCAGAATCAGATCTTCAACAACTTCTTTATCATCACCTGAAAATATAGATTTATCGATATCCAAACCGGTCAAATCGCCCTTTGCCGTGCAGCTGGCTTTTACCAAGCCCGCGCCGGCTTCACCGGTAACGATAATGTTGTGCATATCCTCTTGCATTTGGGCCATTTTGCCTTGCATTTCGGTTGCAGCCTTCATCATTTTGGCCATATCGCCCATGCCGCCTAAGCCTTTGAACATGTTCTTTCCCCTTTGACTTCGATGCTCTTTCCTACGCAGTGTCACGCCCAAAAACAAGCGTTTTGACGGGGCCGCTAGCCCCGCTCATCGCCAATCTGCGCTGCAGGTGATTTACAAACCAGTCTTGCAGGATTTAACGTTAGCCTGTGGGTGAGCGCAACCGCTCAGGAAGAAGAGGGATATGCAGGGCCAAGAGGCAATATTGACGGGGATTGATCCCAATCTTGCCGCTCAGGCGGCAGGTCTGACATTGAGCGCCTTGATTGAGGTGCAAACCCGCTTGCGTCCGGATCATCTGGCTGTGAAGGATGCCGTCACGGGCTATAGCTATCGCCAGCTTGATCAACGCAGCAATCGCATGGCGCATTATTTCACAGCGCGCGGCATCGTACGCGGAGACCGTATCGCGATTTTATCAGAAAACCGGATTGAATATATCGAAGTGTTTCTGGCCGCTGCTAAAATTGGCGCCATCGTGGCCTGTCAGAATTGGCGTTTGACGCTTGGCGAGCTGCGCCATTGCCTGAGCTTGGTTGAACCACGGATTTTGCTGGCCTCGCCGCGCAATCAGGCGCAGGCAGAAAGCTTGGCCGATATCGCGCCGGTTCAAATGATCGATGATGGTTGGGTTGAAGCGCTGATGGGCTATTCCAGCAGCGCTGTGCCGGAATGTGCCACGCCCGAAGACGGCATCGTCATTCTTTATACAAGCGGCACCACCGGCCTGCCAAAAGGCGCTTTGATCAGCCATCGGGCGGAAATCGCGCGGGCCGCGACGCAAATGCTGGATATGCCAGCAGATCCCGAGGATGCGTTTATTGCTTGGGCGCCTTTGTTCCACATGGTCTCAACGGATACGGTGTTTAAAACCTTAATACTCGGGGGAACCGTTATTGTGGTGGATGGGTTTCAACCGGATCATCTTGCAGATTTGATCGCCACCGAAAACCTGGGGCGGTTGACTTTGATGCCCGGAATGATTGCGCCGCTTCTTGCGGCGATGCGGGCCAAAGAGTCGCGGGTGAAATCTGTGAAATGGGTTGGCGTTATGGCGGATTTGGTGCCGCTGGATCAAATTGCCGAAGTCACAACGCTTTTTCAGGCGCCTTATTTAAACACATTCGGCGCCACCGAAACCGGCTTTGCCCCCGCATCTGCAGGCCATATTGGGATCGGTGACATTGCGACCAGCTTGGACAAAAAACAAAGCGCGCTCTGCCAAATCAAATTGGTTGATGCGCAAGATCAAGAGGTGCCCGAAGGAGAGGCCGGAGAATTGGCGATCCGCAGCCCGGCATTGTTCAGCGGCTATTGGAATAACCCCAAAGCCAATGCAGAGGATTTCCGAAATGGTTGGTTTCATATGGGGGATATGTTCAAGCGCAGCCCAGAGGGGGGATTGCGCTTTGTCGATCGTCGCAAATATCTGATCAAATCGGGCGGAGAAAATATTTACCCGGCCGAAATCGAGCGGCTTATTCTGGCAGATCCGCGGGTTTTAGAGGCCGCGGTTGTGCGTCAGAAACACCGCCATTGGGGGGAAGTTCCCATTGCTTTTATTGCCCGCAAAGATGCTAGTTTGAGCGAGGCAGATATTCTGGCGCATCTATGTACAGGGCTTGCGCGCTACAAGCTACCGAAAGCCTTTCATTTTATCGCCGAATCCGAGTTTCCCCGCAGCACCACCGGCAAGATCATGCGCCATGTGTTAGAGCAGCGTCTTGGGTGACGTCTCAAACGCCTTTTTCAGCCGATCAGGACGGATCTAAAACTTTGTAATAGACGACAACTCGCCTTATTCCTCGAATGGATCCCATTCGTCTTCGACGGGCTGCAGCGCGTCGGTCTGCGCCTCAGCTGCCAAATCTTCAGGGGTGCGGATTTCGATGATTTGCGCCTTTGGAAAGCTGTCAAACACGGCTTTTACAAGCGGATGCGCCAAGGCTTTTGTCTTCAGGGCCTCTTCTGCGCTGCGGCGCATGCGCGCAATGGTCTGGGCACCGCCATCATTCACCAAGCTCACCGCCCAGCGCTGGCCCGTCCATAATTGAAGCCGGCTACCCAGGCGTTGGGCAAGATCGGCGGGCGCATCAGCGGTGGGCACGAATTCAATCCGCCCCGGTTGATACCGCGCCAGCTGTACGCAATTTTCCACTTCGACCAAAAGCCGAACATCGCGCTGCGCGCGTATCAGATCTATAATATGATCGAAACTGGGATAGGCGGCCAGCATCTGCTGCGTATTGAGGGCCAAAGCCTGTTCAGCCCCGCCAAGAACAGCGCTTGGGGGCGAGATATTTTGATTGCCGCTGGGGCTTTGCCCGGACTGCGCTGCAGAGGTGGTGGTAATCGCGCCCGTACTGCCAGTTAAAGCGGCTTCTGCGCTCAGCCCCGCGCCGGCGCCGGCGCCCGAACTGCCGCCTGAACTGCTGGCTAAACCGCCCCCTGCGGGAGGGGGTGACATGTCTTGTAATTTTCGCACCAACTCTTCGGGGCTGGGAAGATCTGCCACATGGGTCAGCCGGATCACCGCCATTTCGGCCGCCATCATGGCGTTCGGGGCTTGTGACACTTCTTCGATACTGGTTAGCAACATTTGCCACATGCGGGTCAGGGCGCGCATTGGCAAGGCCTTGGCCAAGCTCAAACCGCGCATCTGTTCTTCTGGAGAAACGGTTGGATCCTCTCCGGCATCTGGGGTTATTTTCACAACCGAAATCCAATGCGTAACTTCGGCCAAATCGCGCATTACGGCCAGAGGGTTGGCACCATCGGCATATTGCCCGCCCAGTTCGCTCAGCGCAGAGGCGGCATCACCGCGCATAATCATTTCGAACAGATCCATCACCCGCCCGCGATCTGCCAGCCCCAACATAGCGCGCACTTGCTCTGCCGAGGTTTCGCCAGCGCCATGGCTGATCGCTTGATCCAAAAGCGATGTGGCATCCCGGGCTGAGCCTTCGGCGGCGCGCGTGATAAGGGCTAGGGCATCGGCAGCAATTTCTGCCTGCTCGGCTGCGGCAATTTTTTTCAAGAGCGCGATCATCACATCCGGCTCGATCCGCCGCAGGTCAAACCGCTGGCAGCGCGACAACACCGTGACCGGTACTTTGCGAATTTCGGTTGTGGCAAAGATAAATTTCACATGCTCGGGGGGTTCTTCCAGGGTTTTCAACAGCGCGTTGAACGCATTGGTCGACAGCATATGAACTTCATCGATGATATAGATCTTATAGCGCGCGCTGGCGGCGCGATACTGCACGCTTTCGATGATTTCTCGAATATCATCAACGCCGGTTCGGCTGGCCGCATCCATTTCCAGCACATCTACATGGCGGCCTTCCATAATCGCCAGACAATGCTCGCATGTGCCGCAGGGCTCGGTGGTGGGCCCGCCGCGGCCATCGGCGCCAATGCAATTCATACCCTTGGCAATGATCCGCGCGGTGGTTGTTTTGCCGGTGCCGCGAATCCCTGTCATCACGAAGGCTTGCGCGATCCGATCTGCCTTAAAAGCGTTGCGCAACGTGCGCACCATCGCCTCTTGGCCAACAAGATCGGCAAAGGTTTCTGGCCGATATTTGCGGGCTAGAACTTGATAGCCTTGGGTCGGGGTTTCGCTCATGCTGGGTCTCGGTTATGGTCTTAACCACTACGCTAAGCTGTTGTGACGCGAAGGTCTAGGGGCTGCAGAGGCGGCTGATCGAAAAAGGGAAGCCTGCGCATGTTTTCAATTTTTGACCTTGCGATTGGCGATGCAGCGCTGGCCTTATGCCCGCTCCCGGGGCGGTTTTCGCCCTATGCGCAGGATTTTAAAGCGATTCTGGCCTGGCGCCCGGATTTGGTGCTGAGCCTGACGGAGCGCTTTGAAATGGAACCTTTGGGCGCCGCAGATTTTCCGGCAGATTTAAAGGCTCAAGGCATCCAGTGCTGCCATTTTCCAATTTTAGATTATCAAACGCCAAAGCCGGAAAATGCTGAGCTATGGCAATCGGTTGAGGCAAAAGCAGGTCGTATACTTGGCCAAGGGGGGCGGGTTTTGGTGCATTGCTTTGGTGGCTGTGGGCGTTCGGGGATGGTCGCTTTGCGGCTTATGCGCAGGACGGGTCTACCCGCTGATCTGGCGCTGTCGCATCTGCGCGCTATCCGGCCCTGCGCCATCGAAACGCCCGAACAAGAGCATTGGGCGCGCGCCACCTTTGAAGATTGAGAAAAAAGTGAGAGGCTGGACAACGACCCAAGCGGGGCTCGTTACGGCTGCTTCCTTCCGGATCTGACCGGGTTGGCGAGGCGCCTGCCCGCGCCAACCTCTCAGGCGCACCTTTAGGGGATTTTAAAAAAAACTGCAACCTCCCCGCGCTGGTGATTGCTCTGCCTTGATCATCATGTCATCAGGGCGGTTAGGCAAAGAGAGGGCAAAGAATGAAACTGGCAGAAACCGTGACATTTGGAGGGTCGGCCCTTGATCGTGCAGCACAATTGCGGGGCAGCGCACAAGGCCAGCCGCAAGCTGGCGATCAGGTCATTCTTTTATGGCGGGGTAAAATTCTGGTTGATAAAGCCGCAGAAAACCCGCTTGTGCGATTGCGCCTGCCGCAGCCTTTAACGGTGGGCGCGCCTTGGATTTTTTTGGGTCAAGAGGCAGGGCAGCGTATCTTTGCGTTTGATATTTCAAGCTGGACGCCAAACGATCAGGACCTTCCGCCAGAGGGCGCCTTTAACGATCCGTCAGAGCAATTTCATCCAGAATTGGCAGAAGGGCTTCGGTTTTGCGAGCTGCGCTCATATATGACCTCGTTATCGCCGCGCGATGCAGAATTATCCGCAACTGCAAAGGCGATGTTTCATTGGCACGCATCGCATAGGTTTTGTGCCCGTTGCGGGGCGGCCAGCGACAGCGCACAATCGGGCTGGCAGCGGGTGTGCCCGCGCTGTTCGGCGAGCCATTTTCCACGCACGGATCCTGTTGTGATCATGCTGATTACCTCAGGACCAAACGTCCTTTTGGGGCGCTCTCCGCATTGGCCCGAGGGGATGTATTCGCTTTTGGCGGGGTTTGTCGAACCTGGCGAAACCATTGAAGCGGCGGTACGGCGGGAAGTTTTGGAGGAATCGGGCATCCGAGTGGGGTCGGTAAGCTATTTGGCATCACAGCCCTGGGCCTTCCCAAATTCGCTCATGTTTGGCTGCCATGGCGAGGCGCTGAACACTGATATCACCCTAGATCCCAATGAATTGCAGGATGCGCTTTGGATCAGCAAGGCTGAGCTGAATGATATTGTAGCCGGGATCCGCACCGATATTCTGCCCGCCCGGGCTGGATCTATCGCGCATTTTCTTTTAAAGCATTGGCTTGCAGATCGTTTAGACTAACTTGATTTTAATCATCATAGGCCGATGCATTTAACGGCGCGACATAGATTGAACCATTCGCTGGAGTTCGTCAGCCAAAGGCTGACAGATTTCCAACGCTTTGAAGCGCTTGCTGAGGCGAAGGGCATTTTGCAGAATCGGCGGGGCGATTTGCAGAAACCAGTAACTTGCAACTGGGTTTTGGAATTTTGGTTTCGCGGTAAAATGCGATATCCTGAGCTCAGCGTGCCGCGCTTTGATACGCCGCAAGATTGGAGCTTTGAGCTGCAGGAGGCCGCATTATTCATTCGGTGTGATATGGCGCTTGAGGCGGGCGATGAAACGCATAGCTTTTTGCGCATTTCCTGTACGCTTCGCCCGCTAAACCTGGGCATGTTTATGCGCTTGCAAGCGATCCAACTGGCAGCGCATAAAACCCAAAAGCGCTTTCAAGCCGGGTGTGAGCATTATATCAATTTGGCCTTGGCGCTGCCCTAAAGCAGCAGGCGCATGGCCCGCTTCCAAAAGTAGAAGCTAAAGGCTCAGCGCGCGGTATCCGCCGGATAAGTCCCCAAGATTTTCAGTTCTGAGGTGAAATACGCCAATTCTTCTAAGGCCAATTGCACGCTCTCATCCTCGGGATGTCCCTGAATATCGGCGTAAAATTGGGTGGCTTGAAAACTACCCCCCACCATATAGCTTTCCAATTTGGTCATGTTCACGCCATTAGTGGCAAACCCGCCCATCGCTTTATACAGGGCGGCCGGAATATTGCGCACTTGAAAGACAAACGTGGTCATCATCTTGCCAGAGCCACGATGGGTGAAATCTGGGGTGCGGGCCATATGCAGAAACCGGGTCGTGTTATGGCCGTGATCTTCGATATTTTTTGCTAAAATATTTAAACCGTAGATCTCGGCAGCTAAAGCGCTGGCCAAAACGCCGCGTTCACGGTTTTGGCTCTGCGTCAGATCAGCCGCAGCGCCCGCGCTGTCAACCGCGCTGACCGGCGTAATCGCATGGTCGCTTAAAAAGCGCCGCGCTTGTGGCAGTAAGACCGGATGCGCCAGCGCCTGCGTAATCGCGGATAAGGGCACACCGGGCAGGGCCATCAAACTGATCCGCACCCTTGTAAGCGTTTCGCCAATGATGTGCAGCCCCGAATCGGGCAAGAGGCGGTGGATATCGGCCACCCGCCCATAGGTTGAGTTTTCCACCGGCAGCATAGCCAAATCCGCCTGATGGCTGCGCACCGCTTCGATCACATCTTCAAAGCTGCGGCAGGGTAAAGGTGTCATATCGGGGCGCGCCTCTTGGCAGGCTTCATGGGAATACGCTCCCAACTCGCCCTGAAATGCGATTTTTCCGGTCATTTTTCTCTGCTTTTCTTCAAATTGGTCGTTTCGTCGCGGTTTCTACACCTTGCATACCGCGAGTGGAAGCGATTAGAAAGCGCTCAGGCATATTCAGATGGAGTTCACGCAATGCTAGACACGATGACACTTACCAAAGTTGTGGGCAGCCTTTGCGGCGCATTGTTGGTGTTTTTGCTTGGCAATTGGGTTGCCGAGGAAGTCTATCATATGGGGGGTGGGCACGGCGAAGAACACGCGGCTGGCTATTACATCGAAGTGGAAACCGCTGAAGAGGAATCCGAAGAGGAAGAAGAAGTTGATTTTGCCGAATTGGTGGCGATGGCCGATACCGGCAAAGGCGCCAAGGTCTTTGGCAAATGTAAAGCCTGCCACAAGCTGGAAGATGGTGCCAATGGCACGGGGCCGCATTTGTATCAAGTGGTGGATCGCGACGTAGCCGCCGCAGATGGATATGGCTATTCGGGCGCCTTGATCGAGGTGGCGGATGTTTGGACAATCGAAAACCTCAACGGGTTTCTGGAAAATCCAAAATCATATGCGCCCGGCACCAAAATGGGCTTTGCGGGTCTTAAGAAAGTTCAAGACCGTGCCAATGTGATCGCATATTTAGCCGAAGCCGCCCAGTAAACGTTTAAGTATCAATTCCTGTACGAGCCATTGATGCGTTGCGGGAGGCCGCAGCGCACTCTCTGCTTTGCCTGTGAACGGCGTGAGGGTTTAGGCTTCACGGCGCGCATATTGCGCAGAAATCCCGTTTTATCAGCGCGTTTGGGGAAGAGATATGGGCACTGGCACGTAATGTTCACGAGGAAGGGATTTTTTCTGAGATCCCTTTTTCCGAGAACAAATTTTACAGATATTTTCAAAATACGATTGATGAACCTGATACGTATCTTGGTCTCAAGGTGTTTCTTGGCGATAAAATTTTAGGATTTTCTTATGCCTATATTGGTGGATAATTCATTGGTGAGGGCGCGAGAGGGGTTACTGTAAACACAATCAATGTGGATCAATCCGCCCGTTCAGGTTTGCTTGGCGGTAAAATTGCGCTTCGCCTAGTGCGTGGTATTGAGGTTTGGGCGCGAAAACAAAGAGCGAATGTGATACTGTATCATGTCACATCTGGAAAAAATGTTGCCAGCATCGACAGGTTTTTTCGAAAAATTGGGATGACAATTTTTGGAAGGAAGTATGGCAGTCATATTTAATAAGACAATAAAATCAATTGTAATCACTATATCGTTTGTTGGCTTATTAGGTTTTCTTTTTTGTTTGCCCATTTCATCCAAAGCGGAGGAGAAAAATGTGGTTAGCGAAGAGTTTCTGAACTACCTAAACGACAGTGTATTCGTTAGTGACCCAATGAATACCAACCATTTAAGTGAGGTAAGAAAAAGTCATTGGAGCTGGGACATTACTGAAATTGTTGATAGATACATTTTGGAAATTGACCAGACAGAATTTATTGCAAGTATAAAAACAGATAGTCGCTTTGGATATAATGAGAGTAATAAAGGTGGAAGCTTAACCATTCGTTTCAGAAATGAGGTAGGTTTTTTCAAAGAAAGCAAAAGTTTTTTCAAGCCTTATTATGAGCTTACATTTTTCTTATCGGAATACGGTGATCAAAATAATGTGTCAGTTGTACAAGCGTTTTTATATTTAAAAAGCCAGCAGGGTGGATTGTAGAATGGCTGAAAGTATCAGTTCGCAATGAAATCTATCCATCAAAACTTTGTGTTGTTTTGTGCCTTGGATATTTTGTGTTGTAGCCTATGTTTATGCAAAGCGTAGGATGGAGGTGCGGCCCGTGGTACGGAATTCAAGCAAAACGGTGGTAAAAGCTAAATCACAGAACGTTCAAAACAGCCGAGTTTGGATTGGGTTATGCCTTGGATGGGCAACGCTCTTTTTGGCCAGCAGCCTCTGGGCAGGGAGCCATAGCACAAAAACCCATGGCTATTCCTTTTTTGGCGAATTGAACTACCCAGCAGATTTTGAGCATCTCGCCTATGTCAACCCAGATGCGCCCAAAGGCGGTGAAATTTCGATTTGGGGCTTCGGCACCTTTGATTCAATGAATCCTTATTCGCGCAAAGGGCGCGCTGCGGCCTTGGCGTCTGCGCCGTTTGAAAGCTTGCTTGAGGGCACGGCAGATGAGGTTGGGGCGAGTTATGGGTTGCTGGCTGAAAGCCTTGAATATCCCGAAGATGTCAGCTGGGTGCGTTTTCATATTCGCCCCGAAGCGCGGTTTTCCGATGGCAGCGCGGTAACCGCGCAGGATGTGAAATTCACCTATGATTTGTTTCTGGAGCAGGGGCTGGTGAGCTTTCGCGCCGTGCTGGGTGAATTTGTTCAAACCGTCGAAGTGCTCGACAGCAAGACGGTGCAATACACATTCTTGCCCGACTCGCCGCTGCGCGATCGGATCCCCACCGTGGGGGGATTGCCGGTCATGTCGCAGGCGTGGTTTGAGCGCACGGGTGCAAGGCTAGATGAAAGCCGCATGGAGCCCGCGATCGGCTCTGGGCCGTATCTGCTCGATAGCTATGAGATTAACCGCAACGTGATTTACACGCGCAACCCCGATTATTGGGGCAAAGATCTTCCGATCAATCGCGGCCGAAGCAATTTTGACCAAATCCGGGTTGAGTATTTTGCAGATGGCAATGCAGCTTTTGAGGCTTTCAAAGCGGGCGCTTACACGGTGCGTATCGAAAATTCCTCGAAAACATGGGCGACCGGTTATGATTTTTCGGCTCTAGATGACGGTTATATGATCAAAAAAACCTTGCCTGACGGGGGTATGGCCACGGGTCAAAGTTTTGCGATGAACCTGCGCAAAGATAAATTTTCCGACCCACAAGTGCGCGAAGCGCTGAGCCTTTTATTCAATTTCGAATGGTCGAATGAATCGCTGTTTTATGGGCAATATGCGCGAATTAATTCCTTTTGGGAAAATTCTGATATGGCGGCCTCGGGGCCTCCCGGTGCCGATGAATTGGCCTTGCTAACCCCGCTTGCCGACCAACTACCGGAAGGTATTTTAACCGATGATGCGGTAATGGCGCCGAAGTCGGGACCGCGAGCAACAGATCGCAAAAACCTGCGCAGAGCCTCAGCTTTGCTGGAGGCTGCAGGTTGGATCGTTGGCGAAGATGGCTTGCGCCGCAACGCGGCAGGCGAGACGTTACAGATAGAATTTATCGAACGCAGCCCGGCCTTTGATCGCGTGGTTTTGCCTTTTGTTGAAAACCTGCGCGCCGCCGGCGTAGATGCAATTTATAACCGCATTGATCCGGCACAATATACCGATCGCACGCGCAATTTTGACTTTGACATTATCACGGATCAATTCTCGATGAGTTTGGAGCCCGGCGCAGGCTTAAAGCAGTATTTTGGGTCTGAAACGGCAGATGTCTCCGTGTTTAACTCGGCTGGGATTTCATCGGCTGGCATTGATGCGTTGATCGATCATGTCACCGCCGCCAGCAGCAAAGCTGAATTGCGCACAGCGGTCAAAGCGCTTGACCGCGCGCTTCGGGCCTACCGGTTCTGGATCCCTCAATGGTATAACGCCACGCATCGGGTTGCCTATTGGGATATGTATGAGCATCCCGACACCATCGCGCCATATTCGTTGGGGTACTTGGATTATTGGTGGTATAATGAAGAGAAAGCCGCCGCGTTAAAATCGGCCGGTGTATTGAGGTAACGTAACCCATGGGCGCTTATATCGCGCGGCGACTGTTATTGGTGCTTCCGACTTTGTTGGGCATCCTGGTGATCAATTTTGCGCTGACGCAATTTGTGCCCGGTGGGCCGATTGAACAGGTTTTGGCCAATATGGAAGGCCAAGGGGATGTGTTTGAAAGCTTTTCAGGCACCAGCAGCGAAGTGGCAGAAGCCAGTGAAACCAGCGATTACGTTGGCGCACGCGGGCTGCCCCCAGAATTTATCGCCGAGCTTGAAAAGGAATTTGGCTTTGATAAGCCGCCCCTAGAGCGGTTTTTAACCATGTTGTGGAATTACCTGCGGTTTGATTTTGGCGAAAGTTATTTTCGGTCGATCAGCGTGGTGGATTTGGTCTTGGAAAAAATGCCTGTTTCGATTTCGCTGGGGCTGTGGTCAACGCTACTGGCCTATCTGATCTCGATTCCATTGGGGATCAGGAAGGCGGTTCTGGATGGCTCGCGTTTTGATACTTGGACCAGTTGGGTGATTATTATCGCCTATGCAATCCCTGGGTTTTTATTCGCAATCTTGCTGCTTGTACTCTTTGCTGGGGGCTCTTTTTTGCAAATATTTCCGTTGCGGGGGCTTACATCGGATTATTTTGATCAGCTTTCGCTGGGCGAAAAAATCGTGGATTATTTCTGGCACATCACTTTGCCGATTATTGCGTCAACCATTTCGGCCTTTGCCACGCTGACTTTGCTCACCAAAAACAGTTTTATGGATGAAATCCAAAAGCAATATGTGATTACAGCAAGGGCCAAAGGGTTAAGCGATCGCCGGGTGCTGTGGGGGCATGTGTTTCGAAACGCGATGCTGATCGTGATTGCGGGCTTTCCGGCGGTGTTCATTGGGGTATTTTTCGGCGGGTCTTTGATCATTGAAACCATATTCTCGCTCGATGGGCTTGGACGCATGGGGTTTGAAGCGGCGGTTGCGCGGGATTACCCGGTCATTTTTGGCACATTATTTGTGTTTGGCTTGATGGGGTTGGTCGTGGGTATTTTATCCGATCTGATGTATGTTTTTGTAGACCCGCGGATTGATTTCGAAAGGCGCGAAGGATGAGCCGTTTATCGCCGCTCAACCAACGTCGCTGGCGCAATTTCAAAAGCAACCGGCGCGCTTATTGGTCGCTTTGGATCTTTAGCGTGATTTTTGGGCTGTCGCTATTTGCAGAAGTGATCGCCAATGACAAACCGATTTTGGTGCAATATCGCGGGGAATATTTCACGCCTATTACAAATTTTTATCCCGAAACCGCCTTCGGTGGCGATTTCAAAACCGAAGCGGTCTATAGTGATCCTGTGGTGCAATGCTTAATCCGCAGCGGCGGGCTGGAGATTTGCTTTGACACGCCAGAAGAGGTGATCGCGCAAATTGCAAGTGGCGCGTTTGATCCCGAAACCCCAAGTTTTGAAAAGGGTTGGGCCTTATGGCCGCTGATCCCTTATTCTTATGATACGTCTGTCGAGCGGCCGGGTGCGGCGCCTTTGCCCCCGAATGCGCAAAATTGGTTGGGCACGGATGACACCAAGCGCGATGTGCTGGCACGGGTGATCTATGGGTTTCGCTTGTCGATTGTGTTCACGATTATCGTCACCACCCTGTCCAGCCTGCTTGGTATTTTAGCGGGGGCTGTGCAGGGGTTTTTTGGCGGTTTGACCGATCTTTTGTTTCAGCGCTTTATCGAAATTTGGAGCGGCGTACCCTCGTTATTCATCATCATCATCATGTTTGCCATATTAGGGCGAAGCTTCACCTTGCTTGTGGTGTTGACCGTATTGTTTGGTTGGATGGGGTTGGTGGGCGTGGTGCGCGCTGAATTTTTGCGGGCGCGCAATTTGGAATATGTGCGCGCGGCGCGGGCGCTGGGCGTCAGCAATTGGACGATCATGTTTCGCCATATGTTGCCAAATGCGATGGTGGCCACCTTAACGCTTCTGCCCTTTATCGTGACTGGTACCATCGGTGCCTTGGCCAGTTTAGATTTTTTAGGCTTTGGCCTGCCCTCTTCCAGCCCGTCTTTGGGCGAATTGACGTTGCAAGCCAAGCAAAACCTCCAAGCGCCATGGCTTGGGTTCACCGCCTTTTTCACCTTTGCCATTATGCTCGCCCTTCTGGTGTTTATTTTCGAAGGGGTGCGCGATGCGTTTGACCCCAGAAAGACGTTTCAATGAGCGCGGTGCTGCAAATCCAAGATCTCAACGTAGCGTTTTCACAGGATGGCCGGCAGGTTGACGCGGTGCGCGGGGTCAGTTTCGAGGTGGCCCGCGGTGAAGTGGTGGCTTTGGTTGGCGAAAGCGGATCTGGCAAATCTGTGACCGCGATGAGCAGCGTGGCGTTGCTGGGGGCGAATGCCAAGGTCACTGGCTCTATCCGCTATAATGGCCAGCAAATGGTTGGCGCGACTGCGGATTTGCTGCAGCAAGTGCGCGGCAACGAAATCAGCTTTATTTTTCAAGAGCCGATGACCTCTTTAAATCCGTTGCACACGATTGAAAAGCAATTGCGCGAGTCAATCGAGCTGCATCAGGATCCGCTTCATAGCCTGACAGGCGCCGAGATAGAGGCGCGGATTATCGCTTTGCTTGAGCGCGTTGGACTGCCCGATCCCGCAGCCCGCTTGGGCGCCTATCCGCATCAATTATCGGGCGGGCAACGCCAGCGCGTGATGATTGCGATGGCCTTGGCGAATGGACCTGAGCTTTTAATCGCGGATGAACCGACCACCGCGCTGGACGTTACTATTCAAGCGCAGATTCTCGATTTATTGATGCTGTTAAAGCAACAGGATGGAATGGGGATGCTGTTCATCACCCATGATCTTGGAATTGTGCGTCAGATCGCGGATCGCGTATGCGTGATGCAGGATGGGAAAATCGTAGAAACCGGCCCTACCAAAGATATATTCAACGCCCCCCAGCATTCCTATACGCAAAAATTGCTAAATGCGCATTCGGTCGGGGCGCCGCAACCGTTTGATCCATCTGCATCTGTGATTGCGGAAGCCAAGAATGCAAAGATTTGGTTTCCCATCCAGCGTGGCTTGTTGAAGCGCACCGTTGGACATGTGAAGGCGGTGAATGATGTCAGCTTAACGCTGCGGGCGGGTGAAACCATTGGCATCGTGGGGGAAAGTGGCTCGGGGAAATCAACTTTGGCGATGGCCATCATGCGGTTGATTTCTTTCCAGGGAAAGATCGTGTTTGACGGGCGCGATATTGGCGCGCTGAAAACCCGCGATTTGCGTGCGCTGCGCAAGGATATGCAGATCGTGTTTCAAGATCCCTACGGGTCCCTGTCGCCGCGAATGACCTGCGCGCAGATCATTGCAGAAGGGTTGGGGGTGCATGGCACGCCAAGCGGCAGCTCGCAAGAGGATCTGGTGGACGAGATTTTGCAGGAGGTTGGGCTAGATCCTGAGATGCAGCATCGCTACCCGCATGAGTTTTCGGGGGGCCAGCGGCAGCGCATTGCGATTGCCCGCGCGATGGTGATGCGGCCAAAGCTGGTTGTTTTGGATGAACCCACATCGGCGCTGGATATGACGGTGCAAGTGCAAATTGTTGATCTGTTGCGTAATCTGCAAAAAGCCCATGGGCTGGCATATTTATTCATCAGCCACGATTTGCGCGTTGTACGCGCTATGTCGCATTCTGTGATCGTGATGAAAGAGGGCGACGTGGTCGAACATGGCCCGGTTTCTGACGTGTTTGAGGCACCCAAAACGCAGTATACCCGCGGTTTGATGGCAGCGGCCTTTGGATCTTCTGCCCAAATGCCCTTGGATACAGGGTCGCTTTAGCTCGGGCCAATCATCAAACAATTGATGTTGCGCGCCTGCAGCTTGCGGCAGGCCAGATCGGCGCCTTCGCGCGTTAGACCCACAAAATTTGCATCATAACCGGATCTTTGGATCATTATCTTGCGCTGTGTGCCCTGCAACGTGGCCATTTCCGAGAGCGCGGTTCGCAGCAGCATCTTTTCAGCGGCAAACCGGCTTGCGAACCGGCCAATATTGATCGCCCAATCCGGCTGGCCGCTCTGGGCTGAAATGCGCGTGACAATTTCGCGGATTTCGGCCGCGCCCTGTGTGCTCTGACTGGTATCGCCTGGGCGCGGTTTGGGCTCTAAGACTGCTAGCTTAACATCTGGGTTTTTAGCACTCTGATTTTGCGCTTCTTCTAAGGCTTTTTGCACGTATTTTTGCAGGTTTTGATTGGCAAGCTTGTCGCTTGTTTTGCCCAGTATGGGCCGCGCTTTGGGGCGCAGGCTGGTTTTTGGAGCCATGTGCTGGCGCGTGATAACGCCCGCTTGCGCATAGGTTGGTTTGGTGGGCTTTGAAACCCGCGCTTTACTTGGCGCTTCGCGAAAGCCCAAATCCATCAGCTTTGCCACTTGTGCGTTGCGCGTATTGGTGGATTTTCCACCGAAAACGGTTACGATGACCCGTTCTTGATTTCGCTGTGCTGAGGCCACAAGATTAAAACCGGCAGCGCGCGTATAGCCGGTTTTAATACCGTCGGCGCCTTTATAATTTCGCAAGAATTTACGGTTAGTATTCCGCACATTTTTATTTGCTGCTTTATGCGTGATCCGTGAAAATAAATGATAATAGTCTGGATAGTCGTAAAATAAGTGTCGCCCCAAAATGGTCATATCTCTGGCGGTTGACAAATGCCCTTTCTCGGTCAGGCCATGGGCGTTTTTGAAGGTTGTGCGGGTCATGCCCAAAGCTTTCGCGGTTCGATTCATTCGCCGCGCAAAGGCCGCTTCCGAGCCCTCGATCGCTTCACCAAGCGCGGTTGCGGCATCATTGGCAGATTTAATCGCCGCAGCGCGTATCAAATGGCGCAACGCCACGCGCTGGCCTTCGCGAAGCCCCAGTTTTGAAGGCGGCTCGGAGGCAGCCGCGCGCGAAATGCGCACCTTCTTGTCAAGCGAGATCTCGCCAGCCTCAACGGCCTCAAAAACCACATAAAGCGTCATCATCTTGGTGAGGGAGGCAGGGTGTAAGCGCGTATCGGCATTTTCTGAATGCAGGGTTTTGCCCGTGCGGGCATCGATCACCATGGCGGCGTAAGGGGCGGCGCTGGCACTGAGCGGTACGATGATCATCATCCAAATCGCTGCTGCAATACATAGCCCGATACGAGCCGGCTTTTTATGCCGTCTTACCATTGTGATCGTCCTTATCTGCCTCATGCCGCCAATTTTTTGGCTGACTTTTTATATTTTTTTATGTGTAACACATCAGACTCTACGAATAAAGCTTTCAATTCTATGGTTAAAATAGAAATTTAAGAGAATGGCTGCGCAGGGTTTGGAGCCGCGCGGCTATCCTTTTGCGCTACTCTGTTGTGCTAAAATCAGGATGCTTCAAAAACGCAGTGCTGGCCGTTAGGGTCGTTGGCGCCGTTTTTGTTTTAATGATTTGGATTTTGCGCGTAGGATCTGGGTGGGTAGGTTTCAAAATAATGTGCGTGACGTTCGAGAAACGGTTCATTTGTAATTATCCGTACGATAAATTTGAAGCAGAGCGCATATACGGGAGGGCTCGGTTTGTTTTTTTATAGAAACCTCAACCCTTTTCTCTTAAGCAAGACACGTTATATTATGCACATGCAGTGCAGCTTTAGTCCGAGGATGATATGATAGGGTTTGATCGTGATGTAATCGCTTCATCTGAGAATGACACAGATCAGAATGTTTTGGTTGATACGCGCAGCAAGACCAAACGGCCTCCGCTTTATAAAGTTTTGCTGTTAAATGATGATTATACGCCGATGGAATTCGTGGTGTTGGTGCTTGAGCGCTTCTTTGGCATGAATCACGCGCAAGCATTCGATATAATGTTGACAGTTCACAAAAAAGGCTTGGCGGTTGTGGGGGTGTTCAGCCATGAGGTGGCCGAAACCAAAGTTGCCCAAGTGATGGATTCGGCGCGCCAAAACCAACACCCCTTGCAATGCACAATGGAAAAAGAGTAGGCGGCGCCTAAACATTCCAATACAGGGCGCTTTTTTCTATGTTCCACTCCCGTTTAGATCATGCGCTGGGGCAGGGTGGCCTGCGCTTACCCGCGCGCGCCCGTTGCCTGGCTTTGCACCCGGAACAGGCGCTGGATTTGGCCCCTTTGAAGCAGTTAGATCTGCAATTCCTGCACCGATTTAAACCGCACATCACTGCCTTTGAAGCCGCAGGCTATACATGGCGCGAGCGGCCTGAAGCGCCGGTTGATCTGGCCGTGGTATATGTACCGCGTTCAAAGCGTTTGGCGCGGCATTTGGTGTTTGCGGCCAGCCGCGCCGCTCCAGATGGCGTGGTTCTGGTTGACGGGTCCAAGAGCCAAGGCATCGAAAGCCTGATCAAAGCGCTGAAAGGGCATGAAACCCTTTTGGGTTCAGTTTCTAAAGCCCATGGAAAACTGGTATGGTTTCGCCCAGAAACCGGTCTGCCCCAATGGCAGGCGGATGCGTTTGAGCCCATCGAAGAGGGGTTTGTCACCTGCCCGGGCGTATTTTCTGCCGATGCGATTGATCGGGCCTCGCGGTTTTTGGCCGAGACATTGCCCAATGATATTTCAGGACATGTGGCAGATTTTGGGGCAGGCTGGGGGTATTTAAGCCGGCATTTATTGCAATCGCCGGCGCTCAAAACGCTGTATTGCGTTGAGGCAGATCGTGCCGCTTTGGACTGCCTGAACAAAAACTGCCCCGATCCGCGGGTGCAGGCAGAATGGCAGGATGTGGCGCAGTGGCGGGCACCACGAAAACTGGATGCTGTGATCATGAACCCGCCTTTTCATATTGGCCGCGCTGCTGAGCCAAGACTGGGCCAAGATTTTATTCGCGCTGCTGCGGCCAATTTAACCCCTCGGGGGCGTTTGTTTTTGGTGGCGAACCGGTCATTGCCTTACGAAACCACTTTATCGACCTGTTTTAAGCAGTGGCAGACGCTGGCGCAGGCAAATGGGTTTAAAGTCCTTACCGCAGAACGGCCCCTCGCTCGTCAGGGATAAATCCGGTACTATGCGCAGAGAATCGGAGGCGCTCATGTCTTTTTCAATTGATGGAAAAACCGCCATTGTGACGGGGGCTGCACATGGCATCGGCCTCGCTATTGCGCGGCATTTTTCGGCGCTTGGGGCAAATGTGATGTGCGCCGATATGGACGAGGCGGGGTTGTCCAAAGAGGTTGCCGCCGTGCCAGATGGGGCTCAGGTTGAATATTTCGCGGGGGATCTGCGCGAAAAATTGACCATCGCAAATTTGCTCTCGGCTACTTTAGACAGTTTTGACCAAGTGGATATTTTGGTCAATGCATCGCGCCAGGTGATGCCATCTGATGTTCTGAGCCAAGATGATAGATCCGTTGAAACAATGCTGGAACAAAATGTTATGACCAGCCTGCGCCTATCACAATTGGTGGCCAAACGCATGATTAAACAAAGCGCGGGTCAAGAATTGGGTCAGGCGGGATCAATTGTGAACTTATCTTCCGTCGCGGCGCGCCGTGCGCATCCTGATTTGCTGGCTTACTCCATGTCAACCGCGGCGCTGGATCAGATGACGCGCTCGATGGCGGTTGGCTTGGCGCCACATCGGATCCGCGTGAATGCGGTTGCCTTTGGCTCGGTGATGTCCTCAAGCTTGCAAATGGCTCTAAAAGAACAACCATCCTTCCGCAAAGATATTGAAAATCACACACCGATGGGACGGATTGCGCCCGCCTCAGATGTGGCCGAAACCGTACAATATTTAGCCTCGGAAAGTTCTGGCTTTGTGACGGGCCAAATTCTTACCGTGGATGGTGGAAGAACCTTGATTGATCCCGTTGAGGTACCCGCGCATTAAGCTGCGCAGCTGATCAAAATGCCTTGTGTTTCGCTTGACGGTGCCTGCCTCACAGGCAATGGTGTGCACCAAATCATCAAGAGCAGCGGATAAGAAATCATGGGCGATATTACAGAGATTGAAAAACAACAGGCGAGCGCTTGGTTTCGCAGCTTGCGTGATCAAATCGTCTCGGCCTTTGAAACGCTTGAATCTGCGCATGCGACGGGGCCTTTTGCGGAGGCGCCGATTGGCCAATTTGACGTGACAGAAACCAAACGCAGCTCGGAAGATGGCTCGGATGCAGGCGGGGGGTTGATGAGCGTGATGCGCAATGGCCGCGTTTTTGAAAAAGTGGGGGTCAATGTATCAACCGTATATGGGCAGCTGGGGGCGGAAGCGCAAAAAGCCATGGCGGCGCGCATGGGCATTCCTGGCATGCAAGAGGATCCGCGGTTTTGGGCGGCAGGGATTTCGCTGGTGGCGCATTTGCAAAACCCGCATTGCCCGGCGGTGCATATGAACACACGGATGTTCTGGACCCCGCATGCCTGGTGGTTTGGCGGTGGATCTGATTTGAACCCATGTATCGAATATGCCGAAGATACTGCGCATTTTCATGCCACACAAAAAGCGCACCTGGATCCTCACGACCCCGCGCTTTATGCGAAATTGAAGCTTTGGGCGGATGAGTATTTTTATATCCCGCATCGCAAACGGGCGCGCGGCGTGGGAGGTATCTTTATGGATGATCGCAATAGCGGGGATTGGGCTGCAGATTTTGCTTTGACCCAAGATATCGGTCGGGCCTTTTTGCCCGCCTATATTCCGCTGGTTGAAAGACATCTTCCGCAAGCCTTCGATGCGCAGGACAAAGAGACTCAACTGCGCCATCGCGGGCTTTATGCAGAATATAATTTGGTGTATGATCGCGGAACAAAATTTGGCCTGACAACCGGCCATGATGCGGATGCGGTTTTGATGAGCCTGCCCCCCGTGGCCAAATGGTATTAGGCCTTATGGAGCTGCACGATAGACGCGCCTGGCAAGGGCTTGATTGCTTTTCTTTCTGTGCGAGGCAGTGACGATGGATCAACTGGTTTCTGATTTGGGGCAGATCGTTGGGCCAAGCCATGTTTTGACGGGCACAGATATGGCGCGCTATAGCAGCGATTGGCTTCATCAATATCAGTGGCAACCCCAGGCGATCATTCGCCCGGCAACCGCAGAGCAGGTGTCAGAGGTGGTGAAACTGGCCAATCGGATGAAGATTCCACTTGTCCCGATGGGGGGGAATACGGGCCTTGCCGGGGGCACCTGCGGCGAGGCGGCGCTTGTTCTGTCGCTCGAGCGGATGGCTGCTATTCGTGAAATTCGGCGCAAGTCAAAAGTGGCAATCGTTGAAGCGGGTGTGATTTTATCGAATCTTCACGCCGCAGCCGATGCCGAAGACCTTCTATTTCCGCTGACTTTCGGGGCGCGCGGGTCAGCAACGCTTGGAGGCGTTCTCAGCACCAACGCGGGTGGATCAAATGTTTTGCGCTATGGCAACACGCGCGATTTGTGCCTTGGCCTAGAGGTTGTGCTGCCCAATGGTGAAATTATGAACCTGATGTCAGAGCTGCATAAAGACAATTCTGGCTATAATTTGAAACATTTGATGATCGGTGCGGAAGGCACGCTTGGGATTATCACCGCGGCGGTGATGAAATTGCAGGCAAAGCCCAAAGTATATGCAACCGCAATGATCGCCACTACATCGCTTGGATCCGCGCTGACGCTGTTAAATGATCTGCAGCACGCGACAGGCGGCGCGGTTGAGGCGTTTGAATATATGCCAGGGTTTTATATGGAGCAGCACCAAAAGCTGTTTCCAAATGCCCGCCAGCCTTTTGCACAGGTTTATGACACCAATATTTTGGTTGAGCTTGCCAGCACCAGCGCGGATTTGGCGGCGCAGGATGCCGCGGGCCAGCCCAAATTGATGCAACAATTTGAGGCGCTGCTGGCAGCGCATCTTGAAGCAGGTGCGATTCTTGATGCGGTGGTGGCGCAGAATCAAGCCCAGCGCGTTGCATTTTGGGAGCGCCGCGAGCAGGCGGCAGAAGTAACGGCCAGCCATCCAAGATTGGTCAATAATGATATAGCGCTTCCGCTTGAGTCTGTTGCGGCGTTTTTAGACCAGATGAAAACACGTCTGGCAGAGATAGATCCGCAGGCTGAAGCTTTGGTGGTCTCGCATTTGGGCGATGGCAATGTGCATTATGCGGTTTGGCCCGCAAGCCACGACAAAGCCGTGCACAATGATATCATCGAAGCGGTTGAAGATGTCACGCTCAGCATGGGGGGCAGCTTTTCGGCCGAACATGGCATTGGCTTAACAAAATTACCGTCGATGCGGCGCCGTAAAAATAAAGCGGCTTTGCAGGCAATGCGGGCGATCAAACACAGCCTTGATCCAAATAATATCATGAATCCAGGCAAAGTGGTGCCCGCGGCGGATTAAATCCGATTATGCGTGGCGCCAGTCAAAAAAACCGGGGCCGGCCCGCTCTAGCAACCTATTGGCCATTTCTGTCCCAAGCAAAGCACCATCTTCGATGGGCGCACTCATCGCCTCATCCAAGGTTTCTGACCCGTCTGGGCGCAACACTTCGCCGCGCAGATGCACTTGTCCATCCTTTAGCTCGGCCAGACCCGCGATCGGGGTTTCGCAAGATCCGTCCAAACCCGCGAGAAATGCCCGCTCGGCGGCCAAACGTTGCCCTGTCGGCTCGTGATGAATGGCTTCTAACATCGCAGCGGCCCGCATATCATCCGCGCGCCGTTCTATACCAATCGCCCCCTGTGCAACCGCCGGCAGCATGTCAGAGACGTCAAGCGCTGATTTTGCCAGATGTGATAGGTTCAAGCGGTTTAAACCTGCCATTGCCAAAAACGTACAGCTTGCCACCCCGGCTTCAAGTTTTTTCAAACGGGTTTGAACATTGCCGCGAAATTCTACCACTTTAAGATCGGGCCGCCGATGGGTGAGCTGGGCTTTGCGGCGCAATGATGAACTGCCGACCAAAGCGCCCGCGGGCAGGCTGGCCAGATCGTCATGATGCAGCGATACAAAGGCATCGCGCACGTCTTCCCGCGGCAAATAGGTTTCCAAAACCAAACCAGCGGGCTGCAAAACCGGCATGTCCTTCATTGAATGCACTGCAATGTCAATTTTTCCTGACAGCATGTCGTCTTCGATTTCGCGCGTGAACAAGCCCTTGCCGCCGATTTCCTTGAGCGGCCGGTCGAGCACTTTATCACCCGTGGTTTTGATCACAACAATCTCAAACGCCTCTTTTGCAATCTCAAACGCCTGAGACAGGCGCGCTCTGGTTTCGTAGGCTTGGGCAAGCGCCAGAGGGGATCCTCTTGTGCCTATGCGCAGCGGTGAAGCGGGGGTGGGGTATTGCTGAGTCATAATTATCGTTTTAATAGTGTAAACTACACATGACAAGAACCGATGCTTGACATTAATGTCGGAAGTGGTGAGCTAGGCACGAAAGAAGGGTAATTTATGGCTGAGAATAAAAAAATATTGCGTGCATTGGCTGGTGAAGTGTTGGAAACACCACCGATTTGGATGATGCGGCAAGCGGGCCGGTATCTTCCTGAGTATCGAGCCACGCGGGCGGAGGCGGGCGATTTCCTCTCACTTTGTTATAACAGTGAACTGGCAGCAGAGGTGACGTTGCAACCTATTCGTCGTTTTGGGTTTGATGCGGCGATTCTCTTTGCTGATATTTTATTGCTGCCGCAAGCTTTGGGGGCTGATCTGTGGTTTGTCACCGGAGAAGGACCACGCTTGTCCACTTTAACCAAAAGCGCTGAATTTGATGCGCTGAAGCCGGTTTCGGCAATCCATAAAACCTTGGATCCGGTTTATGAGACGGTGAGAATTCTGTCAAAAGAGCTTCCTGCTGAAACAACGCTGATTGGATTTGCTGGGGCGCCTTGGACCGTTGCGACCTATATGATTGCGGGGCGGGGCACCCCAGATCAGGCGCCTGCACATGCGCTTAAGCGCCAAGACCGAGAATTGTTTGAACGCTTAATTGACCTGCTCACCAATGCGACGATCGAGTATTTAAGCGCCCAGATCGATGCAGGGGCCGAAGTTGTGAAGCTTTTTGACAGTTGGGCGGGATCCTTGCGCGGAGATGATTTTAAACATTATGCTTTGGCGCCGGCGCGCCGCATAACGCAAGCTCTAAAGCAACGTCACCCGCAGGTGCCGGTGATCGCCTTTCCCCGCGAGGCTGGTGATAATTATATCGGTTTTGCAAAGGCAACCGGAGCGGATTGCGTGGCGATTGACAATTCGGTTACGCCGGAATGGGCTGCCAGCCATGTGCAAGTTGATGGCTGTGTGCAGGGCAATTTGAAATCCTCGCATATGGTGACGGGGGGGCAAGAGCTTATCGATGACACGAGGCGCATTGTAAAAGCGCTGGGCAAGGGGCCACATATTTTCAATCTAGGGCATGGGATCACACCGGACGCAGATCCAGAAAATGTGAAGTTGATGATCGAGACCGTGCGCGAAGGGGCGTCTGGTTAAGCCTGTTCCGGTAGGGGCAAAACGGTTGAGGTTAGGGCGGTTATTTTGCACAGCCGTGTTGGCAATTTCTGCGTTCTGGATTAGATCTGACTCCAAAGCCGGCATCGGGCCGTAGCTTGATGACATGAAAAGAGATGAATGTCGGATATTTTGCAAATCAGCGGCCTGTCGAAATTTTACGCGAACGGGTTTCACGCGCTCAAAAATATAAATTTGAACGTTCACGAGGCAGAGATTTTGGCGCTTCTTGGGCCGAATGGGGCGGGTAAAACCACTTTAATCTCAACAATTTGTGGCATCTCGCGGTTCAGCGCGGGTTCGGTAAAAATGGCCGGTTATGATATCGTGCAGCAATATCGCGCTGCGCGCAGCTTGATCGGTTTGGTGCCGCAAGAACTGGCCTTGGAGCCTTTTGAAACGGTGGAAAATACGCTGCGCTTTTCGCGTGGTTTATTCGGCAAAGCACCAGATGAGGGGTATCTGTCTTCCTTGCTAGAGGCGTTGTCATTATCTGATAAAAAAACGGCCCAAATCCGAACCTTATCGGGGGGGATGAAACGCCGCTTGAGCATTGCCAAGGCCTTGAGCCATCAACCGCGCCTGTTGTTTTTAGATGAACCGACAGCCGGTGTGGATGTTGAATTGCGCAAAGATATGTGGGCGCTGGTTGAGCGGCTGCGCGCCAGTGGCGTAACCATCATTCTGACCACGCATTATATCGAAGAGGCCGAAGCCATAGCAGATCGGATAGGGATTATCGATCAGGGTGCATTGCAACTGGTTGAGGCAAAAGACTCGTTGATGAAGCGGCTCGGTAAAAAACAGCTGCAGATCGATTTGCTGAGCCCGTTGTCCATGCTGCCGCCGCCGCTTTTGGCCTTGGGTGTGACCTTGGCTGCGGATGGCCTGTCGTTGATTTATCAATATGATTTGATGGGGGCAGGACCGGAAATAGAAAAGCTTTTTTCGGAAATTTTGGCCTTGGGGCTCAAAGTCAAAGATCTTCAAACGGGCGAATCCTCTCTGGAAGAAATCTTTTTACAGTTGGTCAGCGAGGCGGCATGAATTATCACTCGGTAAAAGCCATTTATAAATTTGAAATGCAGCGGTTTTTTCGTACCATTCTACAAAGCTTTGTCTCGCCGGTTTTGTCCGCTTCGCTCTATTTTATCGTGTTTGGCGCCGCCATGGGCAGTAGGATTTCGCAGATTGAGGGTATTGCCTATGGCAGCTTTATCGTGCCGGGATTGATCATGTTAACGGTGATCACGCAGGCCATTTCAAATGGTGCTTTTGGGATTTATTTTCCAAAATTCATTGGCAGTATTTATGAAGTGCTGTCAGCGCCGATCAGCGCCGCGGAAATTGTTGTGGGATATGTTGGTGCTGCCGCCACCAAGGCGATCTTTACCGGTCTGGTTATTCTTTTGACCTCATTATTATTTGTCGATCTGACCATCATGAACCCTTTGGCCATGCTGTTTTTCCTTGTGATGACCAGCATCGCCTTCGCTTTATTGGGCTTTATTGTCGGCATCTGGGCGGGTAATTTTGAACAATTGCAAATGGTACCGATGCTGATCATCACCCCTTTGGTATTTTTGGGCGGAACGTTTTATTCGATTTCCATGCTGCCCCCGTTTTGGCAGACGATCTCCTTGTTTAATCCCGTGGTTTATTTGGTATCTGCGTTTAGGTGGTGCTTTTTTGGAACCGCTGATGTGCCCATCCTGGTCAGTTTACTGGCAGTCTTTGGTTTTATTTTATTGTGTTTTGCCGCGATTATGTGGATTTTTAGAACGGGTTGGCGGTTGCGCAGCTAAAAAGCCATCTTTGCACGGATTTTGTAACCTTCCTGTGCGGCGCGTCTTGTGCCCGTGCGGCAAGGGCTCTACATACAGGATATGAAATTTAATCTACCTTTTATGAAATCCAAAAAATCCGTTGCTGTGGTGCATCTCTCTGGGGTGATTTCGGGCGGATCGCGCGGCCAGTTGAATGATAAGGCGCTGGCGCCTGTTTTGGAAAAAGCGTTCAGCAAAGGCAAACCAGATGCTGTGGCGCTGGTGATCAATTCGCCCGGCGGTTCGCCGGTCCAATCGTCTTTGATCGGTGCGCGGATCCGCCGTTTAGCGGCTGAAAACAGCCTTCCAGTGTTTGCTTTTGTGGAAGATGTTGCAGCCTCGGGTGGCTATTGGTTGGCCGCCACCGCCGATGAAATCTACGTAGATGACAGCTCAATTTTGGGCTCAATCGGCGTTATTTCGGCTGGCTTTGGAGCGCATGATCTCTTGCAGCGCTATGGGATTGAGCGGCGCGTTTATACCGCAGGCGCCTCAAAATCGACGTTAGATCCTTTTAAGCCGGAAAAACCTGAAGATGTGGATCGGTTGAAAAAACTACTTGAGCAAATACACAGCGTTTTCATCGCGCATGTCACCAAGCAACGTGGCGCCAAACTGAGCGATGATAAAGATTTGTTTACGGGTGAAATTTGGGTGGGTGAAGAAGCGGTGTCCGTGGGCCTTGCGGATGGGCTTGGGCATCTGGTGCCGGTGATGAAACAGCGCTTTGGCGATAAGGTGAAATTTCGAACCTACGGACAGAAAAAAAGCGTTTTGCAAAGGTTTTCATCCTCGCTTGTAGACTCTGCGGATCGGTATTTCGAAGAAAGAGCGGCGTTTGGCCGCTTTGGTTTGTGATATGATCGTAAAAATCGTTTTCTTATTTTTGATTGGGATTGCCGTTTTGGCGATGTTTGGACGGATCAAACTGCCCGGACAGAGCAAATTAGAAGCTATGAGATGCAATGCGTGTGGCCGCTTTCGATTGGGCGCATCCGGCTGCTCTTGCGGATCCAAATAGGCAGGCCTGATGACCTGGCTGCTCTCTGCATTGGCGCTGATCATCTTGGTGATGTCTGGAGATTTTCTGGTTAAAGGCGCCGTTGCGCTCAGCGATCGGCTTGGGATTCCGGCATTTATCGTTGGATTGACCATTGTGGCTTTTGGAACATCAGCGCCCGAGCTTTTGATTTCTATTCAAGCGGTGCTGTCTGGGGTGCCAGGAATTGCCATCGGGAATGTGGTGGGATCAAATACAGCAAATATTCTGATGGTTTTGGGGTTGCCTGCATTGATGTTTGGGCTTGATGCGGCACAGACAGATTTAAGAAAAAATTATGCGTTCATGATCGGTGGCAGCCTCTTGTTTATTTATTTGGCGTCGCTTGGGGTGTTTTCCTATGGCAGCGGGATGATTTTGCTGACGGCGCTGGCAGTCGTGCTGGGGTTGGCTTTACGCGATGCGCTGCACGAGCCAATGCGTGCAGAGTTGGCTGAAATCGGCCTTGAGGGCGGCGGCGCGCAAGATGCAGTGCTGCCGGCTTGGAAAATAACAGGGTTGATCGGCATCGGGTTGCTTGGGTTGCCCTATGGAGCAAATCTTTTGGTGAACAATGCCACTGAAATTGCCCGCAGCTATCAAATCAGCGAAACCACCATCGGGTTGACCTTGGTTGCCTTGGGAACGTCGCTGCCTGAATTGGCAACCACTTTGGCCAGCGCGATACGCAGGCAAGCGGATGTGGCGCTTGGCAATGTGATCGGATCCAACGTTTTCAACCTGTTGGCAATTATGGGCGTTACCGCTTTTGTGGGCCCGATTCCGGTTTCCCCGCAGCTTTTATCGGTTGATCTGTGGGTGATGCTGGCTGCCTCTTTGAGCCTTGCCCCCTTTGTGGTTTACCGATTGCGGATCAACCGTTGGGTGGGCGCGCTCTTGACTGCCGCATATCTGGTCTATGTTTGGTTGGTGGTTATGTAACGCAAAGGGATTTGAATGATGCGGGCTTTGGTAACGGGTGCAGGAAAACGGCTTGGGCGCGCAATGGCGCTATATCTTGCAGATCGTGGCTATGATGTTGCCGTGCATTTTGCCAGCTCTGCAACAGCCGCACAGAGCCTTGTGCATGAAATTATCGCCAAAGGCCGGCAATCCATCGCGTTACAGGCCGATTTGCTACAAGAAGATCAAGTTGAAACTCTGATTGATCGGGCTGTAGACGGCCTTGGGGGCAATTTAACCTGCCTGGTCAATAATGCCTCTATTTTTGAATATGATACGCTGGCAAGCGCCACGCGGCGCAGTTGGGATCGCCATATTGAAAGCAATTTACGGGCACCATTTGTGTTAACGCAATGTTTTGCGCGACAGGCCCCACGCGCCGTTCAGGATGACCAAGGAGAGCCTTTGGCGCAGGCTTTGGTGATCAATATGTTGGACCAACGGGTGCGCAAATTGACGCCCGAATTTTCCAGCTATTCCATCGCTAAAATGGGTCTTTGGGCTTTAACGCAAACGGCCGCGCAGGGTTTGGCCCCTGATATTCGGGTGAATGCGATTGGGCCCGGGCCGACTTTGCAGGGCGCGCGCCAATCGGCGGATCATTTTCAAGAACAGCGGAAACACACGGTTCTGGGGCGCGGCGCAAATGCGTCTGATATCACGGCCGCTTTGGGGTATTTTTTGGATGCTTCAGCGGTAACGGGGCAGTTGATTTGCGCAGATGGGGGCCAACATTTGGCTTGGAAAACGCCAGATGTGCTTGGGGTTGAGTAAGCCACGGGGCCAAAGTTGTACACGTGGGTTCATAAATGTGACAGCGTTTTAACAAAAATGGTTTATTTTCAGTCATTTGCATATAATTTAATTAAAATATCAAATGATAACAATGCTTTAGAAAAATGCCTATTTTTTAGGCAAATAGGGGAAGTTACCAAAAAGCAAAGGAAAATTTCCAATAATCCAGAGTTAACCCCAATGTTATCCACAGGATCAGTGGACAGCTTTTTCCTTGAAACCGACGCCAGATCATTGCAGGACAAACAGAATCATGGCCAGATCGGTAGCCAGACCAGACGAAGGCGATAAAAATGGCATATACAGGCTACGCGCTGATACAAAAGTATATAAAATCGCTGGAAACCTCGCCGGGCGTCTATCGGATGCTCGATGATCAATCGCGCGTGCTTTATGTGGGCAAAGCACGCAACCTCAGGGCACGCGTTTCCAGTTATGCGCGCCCAACCGGACATTCGGCGCGGATTGCCCGTATGATCTCTGAAACAACGCAGATGATGTTTTTAACCACGCAGACCGAGACCGAAGCGTTGCTGCTTGAGCAAAATTTGATCAAGCAGTTAAAACCGCGTTATAATGTGCTGCTGCGCGATGATAAATCTTTTCCCAATATCCTTGTGACCACAGAGCATGATTTCCCCCAAATTAAAAAGCACCGCGGCGCAAAAAGCGAAAAGGGGGCGTATTATGGCCCTTTTGCCGGGGCGGGGGCGGTCAATCGTACACTCGCCCAGTTACAACGGGTGTTCTTGTTGAGAAACTGTTCAGATGCGATGTTTGAAAGCCGCACCCGCCCCTGTCTGCAATATCAAATCAAACGCTGCAGCGGCCCCTGCGTGGATCGCGTGTCCAAGCAAGAATATGGTGCCGCCGTGCAGGATGCCCAAAAATTCTTATCGGGCAAATCAACACAAATTCAGGAAACGCTTGCCACCAGCATGGCGCAGGCCTCTGAGGCAATGGAGTTTGAACGCGCGGCCGCGCTGCGCGACCGCATTCGCGCCTTAACGCAGGTGCAGACCACGCAGGGCATCAACCCGCGCAGCGTCAGCGAAGCCGATATAATCGCCTTGCATCTTGAGGGGGGGCAGGCCTGCGTTCAGGTGTTTTTCATTCGCGCCAATCAAAATTGGGGAAACCGTGATTTTTACCCGCGCATCAGCGCCGATATGGGCCATGATGAAGTTCTAGAGGCGTTTTTGGGCCAATTTTATGACAGCAAAGAGCCGCCGCGGCAGATCCTGCTTTCGCATGGGTTTGAGGATATAGATCTGATGACTGAACTGCTCAGCGATAAACGCGGCCGTCGGGTAGAAATTTTGGTGCCCCAGCGCGGTGAAAAGCAAGAGCTGATTTCTGGCGCCTTGCGCAATGCAAAAGAAAGTTTGGCGCGCAAACTCGCCGAGACAGCGACACAAACCAAATTGTTGCGCGGTGTTGCAGAGCTGTTTGAGCTCGAGGCCCCGCCAAAACGCATCGAAGTGTATGATAACTCGCATATTCAAGGCAGTTTTGCGGTTGGGGCGATGATTGTTGCAGGCCCGGATGGGTTTTCCAAAAACAATTATCGCAAGTTTAATATACGCGGCGATGATCTGACGCCGGGGGATGATTTTGGGATGATGAAAGAAGTGCTGACGCGGCGATTTAAGCGCTTGGTCAAAGAAGACCCGGCGCGGCAAAGCGGGGATTGGCCGGATCTGTTGGTGATTGATGGCGGCGCGGGGCAAGTCTCGGCCGTGGCGCAGATCTTGGCCGAGTTTGGCTTGCAAGATATTCCGATGGTCGGCGTTGCAAAAGGTGTTGACCGCAATTTGGGCAAGGAAGAGTTTTACCGCCTTGGCAAGCCGGTCTTTGGTTTGCCGCGCAATGATCCGGTTTTATATTTCATCCAACGCATGCGCGATGAGGCGCATCGCTTTGCCATTGGTAGCCATCGCGCCAAACGCAGCAAAGCCATTGGGGCCTCGCCTTTGGATGAAATCACCGGTGTCGGCGGCGCGCGCAAGCGGGCGCTTTTGGCGCATTTTGGATCGGCAAAAGCCGTGGGGCGGGCCAATTTGGCCGATTTGAAAGCGGTTGAGGGTGTATCGGCCTCTTTAGCGCAGAAGATCTATGATTTTTTCCACGAAAAAGGCTGATTAACGATTGCAGTCTTGCCATGTTGGCAAACGGTCATTGGGCGCTTTTTCAGCATGATATATGGCCCGCGCGATGGCGCGCGCAACGCAAAGACTGGCGCCGTGACACAGCTCGGCCATATCGGTTGGACTCAATTGCCTCTGCGCTGATCCCGTCGCCGCTGCAAAGATCAAATCGCCATCTTGGGGCATATGCGAAGGAATGAGCGCGCGCGCCACACCATCATGGGCGCTTATGGCAAGGCGTTTGGCCGCTGCTTTGCTCAGGCTGGCATCCGTGGCGACTATTCCGATTGTGGTATTTTCTCCCTCAACCAAGGGGCCAAGGTTCTTCAGTTTAAAATTATGCGGTTGTGGCTCGGCTTGTGGCCCGCCCAACCCGCCAAATTCGCCATTTGCCTCGAAAGGCCCCGCCCAGAAATGCCGCAAATCGTCGCCTGTTGCATTGCCGACGGCGTTGACCGCCATCACTGCGCCCACATGAATTCCGTTTGACAGAATGAACGAGGCCGAGCCAAGGCCGCCTTTTAAGCGCCCTGTGGTGGCACCGTATCCCGCGCCCACGCTGCCCATTTGGAATTCTGCGCTCAAATCGTCAAAAGCCTGACGCCCCAACGCGGGATAGGGCGATTGCGCCCATTCTTTTTCGCCGCCATTGTTGAGATCAAACAGAATCGCTGCTGGAACAATCGGGACCTGCGTGCCAGCAACGGCAAACCCCGCCTGCTGGGCGCGCAAACGCTCGACCACACCGCTGGCCGCATCGAGCCCATAGGCAGAGCCACCCGACAGCACCAAAGCATCAATCTGTTGCAAAGATTTATCTGGCTCCAACAAATCTGTTTCGCGCGTGCCCGGCGCACCGCCCATCACCGCATAAGCGGCTGTAAAGCGCTGCGCGGCGCGCAGCACCGTGACGCCGGATTTCAGCCGTTGGTCTTGGGCATTGCCCACCATTATGCCCGCGATATCTGTGATCAGGTTTTTTGGTCCCGGTGTCATGGTCAAATACAGCGCCCGCCATCGACCTGCATGCAGACTCCAGTGACCATACTGGCTTCGTCCGAGCATAAATAACAGGCGGCATTGCCCATATCCTCTGCGGTGGAAAACCGCCCGATTGGAATTGTAGACAGGAATTTTGCGCGCATCTCGGGCGTGTCTTCGCCCATGAAGGAGGTTAGAAGCGGGGTTTCCCCCGCCACTGGGTTCAGCGCATTCACCCGCACCCCAAAGGGCGCCAGCTCAACCGCCATCGTGCGGGTGGCGGTATTTACCCAGCCTTTTGAGCTATTATACCAATTCAAATTTGGCCGCGGAGAGACACCGGCGGTTGAGGCGATGTTCAAAATCACGCCGCTGCGGCGGGTCTTCAGTGCTGGAACGAACGCGCGCGAAATCAGATAGATAGATTTGCAATTCACCGCAAAGACGCGGTCAAAATCTTTTTCGCTGATGTCTTCCAACGGCGCGGGTAAATGCGTAACGCCCGCATTGTTGACGATGATATCAACCGCGCCAAGCGCTGTTTGCGCCGCGTCATGCATCTGTGCAATTGACGCGGAACTTGCCACATCTGCGTGTATTGGAATCGCCAATTTTCCCAAGCGCGAGGCCTGGTCGGCCACGGCTTCGCCATTGATATCGGCCATGAGGACCTTGGCGCCCTCGGCCAAGAACTTTTCGGCTATGCCCAAGCCAAAGCCCGAGGCTGCGCCCGTTACGATGGCTGTTTTTCCTGCAAGTCGCATATTGGCCGCTCCCTTTTTCTTCAACTATCCGTGATAGCTTGCCACAGTTTTTAAAGATGAAAACCCATAAAGCGCTTCAAAGCCTTTTTCGCGCCCATGGCCGGAGAGACCGCGGCCTCCAAAGGGCAATTCGACACCGCCGCCAGCTCCGTAATTATTGATAAAGACCTGCCCCGATTTAAGCGTTTTGGCCAAGCGCATTTGGCGCGCCCCGTTTTGTGTCCAAAGGCTGGCGACCAATCCATAATCAGTGCCATTGGCGATCTCTAGCGCGTCCTCGTCACTGTCAAACGGAATGATAACCTGTACCGGTCCGAAAATCTCTTGTTGGGCAAGCGTATGGCTGGGGGCGACATCGCAAAACAGGTGCGGTTTGACATAGGCCCCCGCGGCGGGGGCTGAGTCTGAAATTTGACCTGTCGCCGCCAAAGTTAGGTCATGGCCCTGACTTAGGAAGTTTTCGACAATCGCTTTTTGCCGCTGCGAGATCAGCGGCCCCAAATCGCCATCTTCTATCGCCGGCTTTGCAACCAGCGCCCGATAGCGGGCGGCCATTGCCTCAACAATCGCGTCATAAAGGCCGCGCTGCACAAGAATCCGGCTGCTGGCCGAGCAGGTTTGCCCGGCATTTTGAATGCCCGCATTGATCAAAAAGGGCAGCGCTGCGGCGATATCTGCATCCTCAAACAGGATTTGCGGAGATTTCCCCCCCAGCTCCAAGGTCACTGGTACAACATTTTGTGCCGCTGCTGCCTGTACCAGCCGCCCGGTGGCCACCGAGCCGGTGAAACTAAGATGATTGATGCCGCCATGCGCCGCAAGCGCGGCGCCAGCTTGCGCGCCCAGCCCGGGCACCACGTTCAGAACCCCGCTGGGCAGGCCGGCCTGCCGCGCCAATTCGGCGAACATCAGCGCGCTAAGACAGGCTTCTTCTGCCGGTTTGAGAACGCAACAATTGCCCATCGCCAAGGCGGCCCCTACCGAACGCCCGATGATTTGCATGGGATAATTCCAAGGCACGATATGCCCGGTCACGCCATGCGCCTCGCGCAATGTATAAACCGTATACCCCTCAAGATATGGTAGGGTTTCGCCGTGGATTTTATCGGCGGCGCCGCCGTAAAACTCCATATAACGCGCCATGGCAACAGCATCCGCACGCGCTTGCTTAAGCGGTTTGCCCACATCCAATGCTTCAATATGCGCCAACAGCTCGACATGTTCTAAGATCAAAGCGCCAAGCCGCAATAGCAGCCGGCCGCGCTCTAGCGCGCTGCTGCGCCCCCATTCGCCCCGCGCCGCCCGCTGCGCCGCCACCACAGCCAAATCGATATCTTCAGCTCTGCCATCGGCAATCGCAGATAAGGCCTGCCCGTTTGAAGGGTTGATCAATGCGAGCGTTTGAGCGGTGCTGCTTGGTTGCCACTGCCCATCAATAAAGCAAAAGGCAGGGTTAAAGGGCAAGTTTGGAAGCGGCATGGCTTAAGCTCCTATTGAGATTTTGGGCAGTTTTGGCGCTGCGCTGAGCAGCTGCTGGGTGTAAGGATGGGTGGGGGTGTTCAGGATAAAGGCGGTTGACCCCTGTTCAACAATCTCTCCCTCCTTCATAACCATACAGGTATCGGTGATGCTGCGCACAACCGAAAGATCATGGCTGATAAACAGATAGCTGAGGCCGTATTGCTCGGCCAAATCTGCGATCAGATCAAGAATTTGCGCCCGCACCGAGACGTCAAGCGCCGAAACCGCCTCATCAAAAATCACCAGTTTCGGGCGTGTTATCAAGGCACGGGCGATTGCGATGCGCTGGCGTTGGCCACCTGAAAATTCATGGATATAGCGGCCACGGTCATCCGGGTTTAGGCCAACCGCACGCATGACATCGCAGGTGCGTTGCTCTTGATCTTCACGCAGCGGTGGACGCTCATAGAGATGAAAAGCCTCTTGAATAAGCTTGGCCACTTTATGGCGCGGGTTGAAAGAGCCATAGGGGTCTTGAAAGACCACTTGCAGATCCCGCCTGATGGTGGATGAAGCGCCCCAAACTGGCTTTCCATTCAGGGTGATTGTACCCTTCTCGACCGGATCCAATCCCAATATTGCCCGCGTTAACGAAGATTTTCCGCAGCCTGATTCCCCCACCAGCCCCATCCGATCGCCTGTCTGAAGCGAAAAGCTCACATTCTTGACGGCAATATTGCGGGGCGGTTTTATCCAGGGCCATGGCCGCTTGGCCGGATAACTGCGCTGGACATTTGCCACCTCAAGCAACGGCTTACGGCTGTGTTCGGCGCCCGGTTGCCGCGCCATATGGCTGGCTGCTTGCAGCAGCTTTTGCGTGTAAGGATGCGTGCTTGCCTTTAGAATTTTGCTCGTAGCGGCCTGTTCCACAATTTCACCCCGATGCATCACCGCGATGCGATCCGCCATATCGGCCACCACGGCCAAATCATGGGTGATCATGATCAGCCCCATATCATCCTCGCGCACCAAGCGTTTGAGCAGCGCCAGAATTTGCGCTTGCGTGGTGACATCAAGCGCGGTTGTCGGCTCATCCGCGATCAGTAATTTTGGCTGTCGAGCAATCGCCAGGGCGATCACCACGCGTTGCCTTTGACCACCTGATAATTCATGCGGATAGCGGCTTGGGGGCACGTGTTCGGGCGCTAGCCCAACCCGGCCCAGGATCGCGCCGGCTCGGTTTTGGGCCGCTGCTGCATTTGTCTTTGGATCCAGTCGAAGCGCCTCTGCGACTTGTGCGCCAATGGTTTGTACGGGGTTTAACGCGCTCATCGGCTCTTGAAAAACCATCCCCATTATACCGCCGCGTTGGGCGCAAAGCTGCGGCTCGGTGAGGCGTAACAGGTTTGTACCATCCAGGGTAATGTTTCCGCTCAACTCTGCGGCATCGGGCAGCAATTGCAACAGGCTAAGCGCAGTCATCGATTTTCCCGAGCCGCTTTCACCTGTAAGCGCCAGAATTTCGCCGGGCTCTAAGGTGAAATTAAGCTGTTTTAAAATTGATGCCCCGTAAAGCGTTAGGGTCAAATCCTGCACGTTAAGAAGGCTCATCGGGCGGCCTCGCGCAGTTTTGGATCCAATACGTCGCGCAAACCGTCACCCATCAGATTAAGCCCTATCACGCTAAGGATGATCGCGCTTCCGGGCACCAGCGCCAGATGTGGGGCGAAGCTGACCATGGTTTGCGCATCTGCCAGCATCCGCCCCCAACTGGGCGTGGGCGGTTGGGCGCCCAAACCCACATAGCTTAAGCCGGCTTCTGCCAAAATGCCGAGGCTGAATTGGATCGTGCCCTGCACGATCAGCAAATTGTTCAAATTGGGCAGAATATGCTCGATCGCGATGCGACCGGTCGATTTTCCGCAGACCCGTGCGGCCAGAATGAACTCGCGCTGCCAAAGGCTGAGCGCGCCGCCGCGCGTCACGCGGGCGAAGACCGGGATGTTGAAGATCCCGATCGCGATGATTGCATTCACCGCGCTTGCGCCAAAAAGCGCGGTGATCAATATCGCAATCACCAAAGAAGGAAAGGCAAAGATCAAATCATTGCTCCGCATGATGAGCTCGTCCAGCCAGCCGCCTTGCCTTGCGCTGGCTGCCAGCCCGAGGGGCACGCCAAGCCCAATGCCAATGCCCACGGCCACCAATGCCACCGCCAGTGAGGTGCGGGCCCCGACCATGATCATTGACAGCAAATCGCGGCCGAAATGATCGGTGCCCAACCAATGGGCCTGTGATGCGCCCTGCAGTTTTTCGCCGATGGAGAGCACGGTCACATCATAAGGCACCCAAATAAAAGAGAGCAGCGCGGTGCTGGCAATAGCTGCGCTGAGCAGTAGGCCGATGAGAAATGAACCCCGCAGTTTCATGCTTCGCTCCGCAAGCGCGGATCAACCGCCGCATAGGCCAGATCGACCAGAAAGTTTACCATGATGACGGCAAAGACCAGCAGCATAACCACGCTTTCGACCACGATCAGATCGCGCTGGGTGATCGCCTGAAACACCAAACGGCCCAATCCGGGCAGAAAGAACACTTGCTCGATAATAATGGCGCCAGCCATCAGAAAGGAAAATTGCAACCCGATAATCGTTAAAACCGGGATTAAGGCGTTGCGCAGGGCATGGTGCCATAGCGTGGCGCGTTTGCTCAAGCCCTTGGCGCGTGCGGTTCGAATATAATCTTCGCCTAAGGTTTCGATCAACGCGCTGCGCATCACGCGCGACAGAATAGCCGCTTGCGGCAGGGCCAACGCGATCGCCGGCAAAGTCAGCGATTTTAACCCGCTGAACAGACCATCATCCCATCCGGCGAAGCCACCGGCTGAAAACCAGCGCAGCTTAATTGCAAAAACCACCACAAGGATCATCGCAAACCAAAAATTTGGGATTGCTATCCCCAATTGCGTGGCGCCCATGACCATAGCATCGCCGCGTTTGCCGCGCTGCGCCGCTGCATAAAGCCCCGTTGGAAGAGCGATGAGAATGCTTAATCCCAGCGCATAAAGCGCCAATGGCAACGACACCCAGAGACGTTCCCCCACCATATCGGCGATTGGGCTGCGATAGGTATAAGAGAGGCCAAAATCACCGCTCAGCATCCCGCCGACCCAAGCAAGATAACGCGCAAATTTACCCTGATCCAATCCCAGCTCTTTGCGCAGCGCCAAAATGGTATCGTCTTGGGCGTTGATTCCAAGCATGAAGGCGGCCGGGTCTCCGGGCGCCACTTCGACCACCGTAAAAATCACGATAGAGGCCAGGCATAGGCTGATCAGTAAGGATAATAACCGCTTGAAAATATAGGGTATCATTGGCTCAGATTAGGCACAGGCGATGCGCGGGTCCAGCGAAATAAAAGGGGGCCGGAAAGCCCCCTTTGGCGCCTTGTTTTTGCGCCGGTTTAATTTGACCAGCTGACCCCCGTCAGATCTGTGGCTTGCGTAGGGGCATTTTCCCATAGACCGCGGATTTTTGCATTGGCAACGGTTGGTACGGCCAGTTCGAACAAAAATCCATTCACATAATCTTCGGAAATGATCGTTTGGGCTTTTTGCAACATCGCGCTGCGGGTCGCCGGATCGCTTTGTGATCTGAGATCGGTCATCAAAGTTTGAAAGGCCGGATTGTCATATTGGAAGTAATAATCCGGACGCGCATAAATTCCGATATCCATCGGTTCGGTATGGCTGACGATTGTGAGCCCATAATCCTTGCCGCGGAACACTTGCTCGAGCCATTGCGCCCATTCCAAATTACTGATTTCGGTTTGAATCCCCACCGCGCGCAACTGCGCTGCAATGATTTCGCCGCCGCGGCGTGCATAAGAGGGCGGCGGCAGTTTCAATGTGGTTTCAAAGCCATTCTCAAACCCGGCTTCTGCCAAAAGCTGTTTGGCCAAATCAGGATCATACGCCGAATTTGCGGTCAGATCGAGATAGTCTGGATGGTGCGGCGCGAAATGCGTGCCAATCGGAGTGCCAACGCCAAACATTGCCCCGTCAATGATCGCTTGGCGATCAATCGCATGCGCGATGGCTTTGCGCACTTTTACATTATCTAAAGGCGGCATTTTGTTATTGGTAGAAAGAATAGTTTCGCCTTCTGTGGAGCCGACAATCACTTGAAAGCGCGGATCCGCCTCAAATTGTGGTAGGTTTTCAGGGGCTGGAAAATTCACGAACGCATCCACATCTTCGGCCATCATCGCCGCGAATGCCGCTGTAGGATCGGAGATGAACTTAAACGTTGCGCTTTCTAGGGCCGCAGGGGTTCCCCAGTAATCGGCGTTGCGGGTCAGCTCAATGCGATCACCCTGCACCCAATTGCTGAATTGAAACGCTCCGGTTCCGACTGGGTTCGTTTTGATATTTTCGATCGTTTCAGGGGCTACAATCACCGCATCGCCCCAAGCCATGTTGAACAAGAAGCTGCCATTGGCGGCCTCCAAACTGACTTTGACGGTCAGCGGATCAACGACGCTCACATCTGTGATGTCAGCAAACAGCGCCTTTTGGGCATTGGCACTGTCTTCCCCGCGCGCCCGATCTAATGAGAATTTGACGTCTTCGGCATCCATGCTGGTGCCATCATGAAAGGTGACGCCGGCGTTCAAATGAAATGTGTAGCTGGTGCCATCTTCGGAAATTTCCCATGATTTTGCGAGGCCGGGAATGATAGATCCATCAGAGGCAAAGCGGGTAAGCCCTTCAAACACATTTGAATAAAGCACGCTGTCAATTGCGCCAGCCGCAGCGCTGGTGGGGTCCAAATGTGGGGGCTCGAGTTGCAGAGCAACGGTGAGATCGCTTTGCGCGGCAGCAGCGGCGCCGCTCGTCAAAGCCAAAGCCGCGGCGCTGATTCTTAGAAGTCTTCCAGTCTTGATTGGCATGTTACTCTCCCTAATAAAGCGGCCCTATGGGCCTGAGATGCTGCGGCTTGGCCGGCGCAGCTTATGCCAAACTATAGGAAGAAAATTCCACCTTATGCTAGAAAATAAATCTATCTGGTGGCAAAAGTTTCAGCCGCCCAGATCAAATTTTAAAGAAATATCGGCCACTTGATCGCCCAAAAGGGCTTTTAGGGGCAACAGCAGCGCGGTTAACACGGCCCAGCCGCTGTTTAGGTTTGCCACTTTAATGCCCAGCCAGCCTTTGGGGGGCACGTCCTCATAAAAATCCACCATGCCATCCGAAATAAGCGTTTTTCCATTCATTTTTATAATTATATTCTGAGCCGATAGCGCTGCCTTACCGTCGCGCATATCCCGAAGGTCGGCGAAAAGCTCTAGCGTCATCTGTAGGTCGGGGTTGAGCGGTTGCGCGGTGGTTCCCTTAGCGTAAACGCGTGTTTTTTCCAAGCTTTGTTCGATTGAAATTTGTACGTTTTCAATGGGTAAACTTAAGCTCCGGGTGGCGGTAAAGGTTAAATTTTCGGCGGTTGCCGTTGCGCGCCATTGCGCGCCCTCGCTCTGGGTTACCGAGGCGCGCAGATTTTGGCTGATGAGCCGCACGGGCTGACCTGCAAGCGTTAAATCATGCGTGTTTGGCCAAATAATAAGCCAGTGAGTCGGGGTGTAGGTCAGGCGCATGATTTGCAAGAACGTTGCTTGCCAATCGAATGTGCCCGCAGCGTTGCTTATTTGCGGGTTACGCAAGGTCACATCATAGCGATTTGGAAATCCCATTTGGCTTATCTGCTCGAACTGAACCTGCCATCCGCTCTTTTCAGCGCCCGCGACCAGCGCCGCAATACCGGCCTTGTTGCGTTCAGCTCCCCAGAACCAAAACCCGGACCAAAGGATCGCGATACCCAATACAATAATAATCAAACGTTGCATTCTTGGCCCCTTTCCGATCGCGGCAAATTAGTATTTACAGGCACTAACGTGGAAGGGCCAGACAAATGCAAATGTGGGTTTTTGGCTATGGGTCGTTATTGTGGAACCCAGGCTTTGACTATGTGGAAAAGCGGTTGGCGCGGTTGAGTGGCTATCGCCGTAATTTTTGCATGCGGTCGATCCATCATCGCGGCACGCCTGCTATGCCCGGTTTGGTGTTGGCATTAGACGCTGCCAACGCGGCGATTTGTGATGGTTTGGCCTTTCGCATCGCGCCCGAAGATGAAACACAAGTTCTTGCCTATTTGAGAGACCGCGAGCTGGTCTCATCCGCGTATTACGAAAAAACCGTGCGTTTAGATTTGCCAGAGGGCGGGCAGCTTGAGGCTTTGGCCTATGTGATCGATCAAACCAATGATCAATACTGCCAAGGCTTGTCATTGGAAGAGCAAGCTCGCATTATTGCAACGGCGCGCGGTGGGCGTGGCGATAATAGTGAATATCTGTTTAAAACGGTTGAACAAATGGAGAAGTTGTCGATCCAGGATGCTGATCTTCAATGGCTTGCACAAAATGTCCGTGCAAGGCTTGCCGAAAAGGGTCGGGGGGCCTCCCCCGGTGTCAGCCATGGATAGGCTCTGTTTCCCAATCAAGGTAAAACATCATGCATAAAGCTGATCTAGAGCTTAAACTTCAGTTCTCGCGACCCATACGCCAAGGTATGCTGATGTTGCTTGTGGTTGGCTTAACCGGTTTTGGCGCTGTCATTGCCGCGCCGCGCATCATGCCGGTGGTGCAATCCAATCTTTGGCTGAACGGCTTTATCTGTTTGGTGTTTTGTATCGGGGTGATCAGTTGCTTTGTGCAGGTGTTTCAGCTGGCCTCATCGGTACGCTGGATCGAAAGCTTTGTGCGCAATCAAGGTATTTCCGGGTCAAAGGCCCCGCAGCTGCTGGCACCGCTGGCCACTTTGTTGCGTGATCGCGGCGCGCGGATGCAAATTGCTGCATCCTCAACACGCTCGATCCTAGACTCGGTTGGAACGCGGATCGAAGAAGCGCGGGAGATCACCCGCTATATCGTTAATCTGCTGATCTTTTTGGGGCTTTTGGGTACGTTTTACGGCTTGGCAACCACGGTGCCTGCCTTGGTTGATACCATCCGCTCTCTGGCTCCTAAAGCGGGCGAGTCGGGTTTTGCCGTTTTCAGCCGGTTGATGAACGGGCTGGAAAGCCAGCTTGGCGGTATGGGAATTGCTTTTGCATCCTCGTTGCTGGGACTGGCTGGATCCTTGGTGGTGGGACTTTTAGAGCTGTTTGCCAGCCACGGCCAAAACCGCTTTTACCGGGAATTGGAGGAATGGCTTTCGTCGATCACGCGTTTGGGATTTTCGTCCGGTGACGGGGATGGCGAAGCCAGCCATGAACAAAATATTCTGGGCACCGTGCTGGATCAAATGAACGAGAATATGGAAGCCATGCAAATGATGTTTACGCAAGCGGATGCGGGGCGGGCCATGGTGGATGATGGGTTGCGGGGCTTGTCGGAAAGCCTGAACCAGTTGACCGCTCGGATCGAGGCCAACGCACCCAGCAATGAGGCGTTATTGCGGGTGGCGGGCGGCCAAGAAAAGCTGCTTGAAGTCTTGCGCAATATTGAAAATAGCGAGGCGGCGGATGCTGAAAGCCGCATGCGTTTGCGCTCGATTGATGTTCAGCTTTTGCACCTGACCGAAGAAATGGCTGCGGGCCGCCAGGAAAGCACCGTGGCGTTGCGTGCAGAAATAAACGCTTTGAGCGCTGCGATTTTGCACGCCAGCGCCAGCCGGCCATCGGGTGACGGCGCATCAACCAGCTCTGATGATAAGGGCTGATTATGGCACTTTCCCGCCGAACTGGTCATCGATTTCAAGCCTCAATCTGGCCGGGTTTTGTGGATGCGATGACCGGCCTTCTTTTGGTGCTGATGTTTGTTTTAACCATTTTTATGGTTGTTCAATTCGTTTTGCGTGAAACCATCACAGGGCAAGAAAATGAACTTAACCTGCTAAGTGCCGAGATCGCTGCGATTGCAGAAGCGCTTGGCCTCGAGCAAGAAAAAGTGAGCGCTTTAAATGGCGAAGTGGGCGCCTTGACTTCTACGTTAAGCGATACCCAAGCCGAATTGATGGCGCAGGCCAATTTGATCGATCAACTGACTTTTCAGCGCGATTCAACGCAGCAACAATTGGTCAGTGCGCAGGCGAAAATCACCTCTTTTGAGGCGCAGGTTGCCGGCCTTTTAAAAAGTCAAAGCGAGAAAACTGCGCAGATTGCCGATTTGGAAGGCGAAAAATCTCTTTTGCTGTCTCAGCAAGAGGCGTTGAATTTGGCTCTTGCAACGGCGCGCTCAGAAATTGACAAATCGGTGGAAGAAGCGCGCCGCAAAGCGGCAGAGCGCGATGCACTTGAAGCCCTGATTGCTTCGCTGAAAACCGAAAATAGCGATCAAAAAAGTTTTTTAAACCAGCAATCTGCGGATCTGCAAGCGCTCCAGCAGCGCTTAAGCGCCGAGGAGGAAGCCCGTCTTTTGGAAGCTGCGGCGGCGCAGGCGCTGCGCAAAAAGCTTGAAAATGCCGATGCGGAATTAACAGCGATGAGCTTGGCTTTGGAAGAACAGCGCCGCGCAGCGGAAGAAACGCTTACCATGTTGGCGGCGGCCGAAGCCGCGCAAGAACTCGTTGCGGCGCGTCTACAAGACAGCGTGTTGGCGTTAAATGCAGCGCAGCTGCAACTGGCCGATCGCGATCAAGATATTCAGCGCCTGCAATCGAAGGTTACCGATAGCGCTGCAGAGCTGGATCAAACCGAAGTGGCTTTGGCCGCAGCGCTTGCGCGGCAAGTATTGTTGGAAGATCAAATCGCCGCCTTGCAGCGCCAAAGGGCGCAGTTGGAAATACAAGAACGCACTTTATCGCAAACTCAGGCCCAGCAAGCGGATGCGATCAAACGTTTGCAAACTGCGCTGTCCAACAGCGAAAAAAGTCGAACGGAAAGCCAAGATAATCAATCCAGCGCGCTTGAGCTGGCAAAAGCCTTACAGGCGCAGCTCAGCGCAGCTTTGGCTGCCGTTGCGCAGGCAGAAGATGCGCGCGCGCTTCTGCAAGCGAAGGTCGATGAGACGACAAAACAGCTTGAAACGACGACAAGCCAGGCGGCGACTCAAGCGGCAAATCAAGCCGCCGCGCAGGCCGCGCAGGCCGCTCAAATCGCGCAGGCTGAAACGGCAAAAGCCAGCTTGGAAGAAAACCTAGCGGCGGCGCTTGCCGCGAAATTGGCCGCCGAAACCGATATGAACAAAGTGGCCGCGCAATTAAAGGCTGCCTTGGCGGCGAAACTCGCAGCCGATCAGGATCTTGCCGCGCAGCTGGATGCGCGCGAACAGCAGAAAATTTTGCTACAGCAAGCCCAGCAGACCTTGCTGGACACGTCGCAAGAGTTGCAACAAAGCGATGCGCAGCTTTTGAAGGCAGAGCGCCAAGCTGCCGCGTTGAACCAGCAGGTTGCCACGCTGCGGCAGCAATTGGCGAAAGTGAGTGATTTATTGGAGATTTCCGAAGAGAAAGATATCGAAAGTCAGGCGCAGCTGCAAAATCTTGGTAACCGGCTCAATGCGGCTTTGGCGCGGGCCGCTTCCGAGCAGCGGCGCCGTGTAAAACTGGAAGAGGCCGAGCGAAAAAGGCTCGAGGCGGAAAAGCTCAAACTAGAGGCCGAGCGCGATCTTTTGGCCAGCCAGGCCGAAGATCTGGCCAAATATAAATCAGAATTTTTTGGAAGCTTGCGCATATTGCTTGCGGATCAAGTTGGGGTACGCATTGTCGGCGATCGATTTGTGTTTTCATCAGAGGTGTTATTTGCCCCCGGCGCGGCCGAGCTTTCGCAGCTTGGCCAGAGCGAAATCGTAAAAGTAGGCAGCATATTGAATAAGATTATGTCTGAGATTCCCCAAAATATAGATTGGATTATCCGCGTTGATGGGCATACGGATGACCAACCGCTGAGCGGCACGGGAGAATTCAAAGACAATTGGGAGCTGAGCCAAGCGCGCGCTTTATCCGTTGTCAAATTCATGATTTCGCAGCTTAATATACCGGCTGACCGTTTGGCGGCGAATGGCTTTGCTGAATTCCAACCCGTCAATACGGCAAATACCGCGCAGGCCCGCAGCCAAAACCGGCGCATTGAGCTGAAATTAACCGAACGCTAAAGCGACAGAACGCGGCCTGGTTTGCCAGCGCCAAGCCCTTGGGCCTTTGGCAGCATAACCGGCCGCTTTTGAAACCGCTGGTCAGATGCGCGCTGTTTTAATCTGCGGTCAGCAAAGGCGGCTTATTATTTGTCAGGCGCGGATTTTGCGGCCCTTCCAATTTAAGATGCAATTCGCCTTTGCGCACGCCAACCTTCACCAAGCCGCCCTTGGCCAGCTTTCCAAAAAGCAATTCTTCAGCCAGAGGCTTTTTGATATGCTCTTGGATCACCCGGCCCAATGGGCGGGCACCCATCTTTTCATCATAGCCTTTATCTGCCAGCCATTCGGCGGCGGCTTCAGTGATTTCGATTGAGACATGCCGGTCCATCAATTGCGCTTCAAGTTGCAAAACAAACTTTTCAACAATCTGCATGGTGACTGGTTTCGGCAATGGTGCAAAGCTTATCACAGCGTCCAAACGGTTGCGAAATTCTGGCGTAAACTGCCGTTCAATCGCGGCAGTGTCTTCGCCTTCGCGGCGGTCGCGGTTAAATCCGATCGCCGATTTCGCCTGTTCAGCCGCACCGGCATTCGAGGTCATAATCAAAATCACGTTGCGAAAATCAACGGATCGGCCATTATGGTCTGTGAGAGTGCCATGATCCATCACTTGCAACAGCACATTATATACATCCGGATGGGCTTTTTCGATCTCATCCAACAGCAAAACGCAATGTGGATGCTGGTCAATCCCGTCCGTCAATTGCCCGCCCTGATCAAATCCAACATAGCCCGGAGGCGCGCCGATCAACCGGCTGACCGCGTGTTTTTCCATATATTCGGACATGTCAAAGCGCAGCATCTCGACGCCAAGGCTATCGGCCAGTTGCTTGGCAACTTCTGTTTTCCCAACACCGGTTGGGCCGGCGAATAAATAGCTGCCTATGGGTTTTTCCGGCTCTCTCAATCCCGCCCGGGCAAGTTTTATTGCTGAGGCAAGCGCGTCAATCGCTGGATCCTGCCCGAAGACCACCCGTTTCAAGCTGGTTTCAAGATCTTTCAGCACCAGCGCATCGTCTTTGCTGACATTTTTGGGTGGAATACGCGCAATTTTCGCCACCACCGCTTCGATTTCTTTGATCCCTATGGTTTTGCGCCGCTTGCTTTCTGCAACCAAATGCTGCGCAGCGCCGGCTTCATCAATCACGTCAATGGCTTTGTCTGGCAGCTTGCGATCGTTGATATAGCGCGCCGACAGCTCAACCGCTGATTTGATCGCATCACCAGTATATTTGATGCTGTGATGCTCTTCAAAATAGCCTTTGATACCTTGCAAAATTTTCACCGCATCATCGACACTGGGTTCATTTACATCAATTTTTTGGAAGCGACGGCTGAGCGCACGATCCTTTTCAAAATGTTGGCGATATTCTTTATAAGTGGTCGAACCCATTGTGCGCAATTTTCCACCTTGCAGCGCAGGCTTCAACAGGTTTGAGGCATCCATAGCGCCACCCGAGGTGGCACCTGCGCCAATCACGGTGTGGATTTCATCAATGAACAAGACCGCATCCGGATGGCTTTCCAATTCATTCACCACCGCTTTGAGACGTTCTTCAAAATCGCCACGATAGCGGGTTCCGGCCAGTAAGGCGCCCATATCAAGCGAAAAGATCGTGGTGTTTGCCAAAACTTGCGGGGTTTCCCCGGAAACCACTTTGCGGGCCAGGCCTTCGGCGATGGCCGTTTTGCCCACGCCGGGATCGCCGACCAAAAGCGGGTTGTTCTTGCGCCGACGGCACAGAACCTGCACGCAGCGCTCAACCTCATGGCTGCGGCCAATCAGCGGATCAATATCGCCTTCTCCTGCTTTGGCGTTCAAATCAACGCAATATTTGGCCAGCGCCGATTCTTTCTTTTCTTCTTCTTTTACGCTTTCAGGCGCATTGGTTTCCTCTTCGAATTCGGGTGCGCCCGAGACTGGCCGCGCTTCGCCAAAATTGGGGTCTTTGGCCACGCCATGCGCGATGAAATTAACCGCATCATAGCGCGTCATTTCCTGATCTTGCAGAAAATAAGCCGCGTTGGATTCGCGTTCAGCAAAGATCGCAACCAGGACGTTTGCGCCGGTCACTTCGGTGCGGCCCGACGATTGTACATGGATCGCAGCGCGTTGGATCACCCGCTGGAATGCGGCCGTGGGCACCGCTTCTGATCCTTCCACTTCGGTCACCAAAGATGCCAGATCGGTCTCGAGGAATTCAACCAAAGTTTCACGCAACTCTTCTGTATCCACATCGCAGGCGCGCAACACGCGCGCGGCGTCTTGCTCATCCATCAGCGCCAAGAGCAAATGCTCAAGCGTTGCAAATTCATGCGATCGCTTATTTGCCAAGCCAAGAGCTGCGTGGATTGCCTGTTCGAGCGTGGTTGAAAATGAAGGCACGTTGGGTGCTCCTGTTAAGTTGGGTCAGGGATCGCCCCCAACATGATTTCTACACCTTAAAGTGTGGTCGTTATTTTTGCGGCTTCAAGTCTTTTTTTGCGAAAACTGTGCCAGTTTGTTCATTTTTCTCATTTTCATAGCGAATTTAATAATTAAAACTTATCCTTTAAGCGCCTGATTTCAGCAAACACCTGCGCATTGCTGGCGCCGGGCATTTGCAAACGCTCTAGGATCTCGGGGCTTTCAGGCCTTAAGAATGGATTGGTGGCGCGCTCTAGGGATAGACGAGAAGGAACCGTTGGCTTGCCCTGTTGATTGGCCGCGATCGTATCTGCATGGCGTTTGATCAAATCCCTATTTTGCGGTTCTATTGTTATTGCAAATTTCGCGTTGGCCAGCGTGTATTCATGCCCCGAGCAAACCAGCGTGTCTGCTGGCAGGTTGCGCATCGCATCCAAGCTTTGCCACATTTGCTCTGCCGTCCCTTCAAATAAGCGGCCGCAGCCCAGCGCCATTAGACTGTCAGCAGAGAAGAGTAACTTGGCGGCTTCGAAATAAACCGCGATATGCCCCACCGTGTGCCCAGGCACATCCATCACGCGCCCCCTTTGCGATCCGATAGCAAGCGTATCCCCCGCGACAACCGCTCGGTTCAAGCTGGGCAATCTATGTTGATCCGCGGCGGCTCCGATCACTTGCGCCGGATGCGCAGCCAAAACATCTGCCAAGCCTGCAACATGATCATCGTGATGGTGCGTTAATAGAATATGCGTGAGAGACCACGCTTTTTCTGTCAAGGTTGCAAGGATTGGGGCCGCGGCGGGCACATCAACCAGAAGCGTTTCACCACTGGCGTGATCGCGCAGAAGGAACGCGTAATTATCCGATCGGCAGGGGATGGTTATCAGCTCATATGGCATAGGCAATCCTTCTTTCTCTTGCTACACTGATCTGAGTTTGGCGTATCCGAGAGGTCGGTGCAATGCATCTTGATGTACAAGATCTTCGAAACTTTTATTATCGTGAGCCGCTTGGCCGCGCCGCCCAGCGCGCGTTGCGCAATAAAGTTTTGCAGTTTTGGCCAGATCTGAGCGGCCAAACCATTGCCGGCTTTGGGTTTGCAACCCCTTTATTGCGGCCCTTTTTGCCCCAGGCCCGTCGCGTGATTGCCTTAATGCCAGGCCCTCAGGGGGTGCTGGCTTGGCCCAACCCGTCGCATAACGTATCGGTTCTGACCGACGAGCGGTTTTGGCCGCTTGAAACGGGGCATGTGGATCGGTTGATCGTTTTACACGGGCTGGAAACCAGCAAGGATGCCAATACCGTTTTACAAGAAGCTTACCGTGTTTTGGGGCCGGGTGGCCGGGCACTTTTTATCGTGCCCAACCGGGCCGGATTGTGGTCGCGCAGTGACAAAACGCCAATGGGATTTGGCAGGCCTTACAGCACCAGCCAGCTGGAAACACAGTTGCGGCTTCACGGGTTTTTACCGCAAAAAGCCTCGGCTGCTCTGTTTCAGATCCCCTCCAATCGGCGCAGTTGGCAAAAAATGGGACCGTTTCTTGAACGTATTGGCAATCGCCTGCCGCGGCTTGCCGGCGGCGTATTGATGCTGGAAGTTTCAACGCGTACGCCGCCACTGCCGGGGCTGAAAAACCCCGCCTTGCGCGCCCGACCCTTGCGCGTTCTAGAAGGGTTGCGTGCCGCTGATCCCAAACCGGCCTTGGAACGGGCGAAAGAACGCTGCTGAGTTTGGCTGAGGAATCGTGTTTTTCGATATCACGGTGTGATTTTTTTGGCTTAAAAATAGGCAATAGCTTGTATTTTTGAAAAACACTTTGTTTTTATTAAATTTTTTTGACCTTGGGAAATGTAATAAGGGAGGTTGCTAGGCGCTGAAGGCTCTGCTAAACGTGCCCCGATTTTATTGATTTGCTTTGCGCAGATCTTCTAACGCTTAGTGATGATCGCGTGATGCGAGGTCTGATCTGGCCTGACAGTGGAAGGATAACAGTGTCCGAACCAGCTTCTTTTACGTCCAGCATCGCTGCCCGTTATGCGTTGGCAGTTTTCGAAATCGCTCAAGAGGCGGATCAAGTCACTGAGCTTGAAAAAAACATTGATGTTTTATCCGAGGCGCTTGATGTAAGCGAGGATTTGAACGCGATGCTCAAATCGCCCTTGTTGAGCCGTGAGGCGCAGGGCCAGGCGATAGCGGCTGTGGCCGCGAAATTGGGGCTGTCGGATGACTTGTCAAATACCTTGTCTTTGATGGCTAGCAAGCGGCGTTTGTTTGTCGTGCCGGCCTTGATCGGCCAGTTGCGTGCGCTGATTGCAGAACAAAAGGGCGAAGAAACGGCGGATGTGACATCCGCCAAAGCGCTTACCAAAACGCAAACTGACAAGTTGACTGCCGCGATAAAAGCGCAGATTGGCAAGGATGTGAAAATTAATGCTGCTGTCGATAAAGATCTTATCGGTGGTTTAATTGTTAAGGTGGGATCTAAGATGATCGATACGTCGATCAGGTCCAAACTTAACGCCCTTCAGAACGTAATGAAAGAGGTCGGATAAATGGGTATCCAAGCAGCCGAGATATCTGCAATTCTCAAAGAGCAGATTAAAAACTTTGGTCAAGAGGCCGAAGTGGCAGAAGTGGGGCGCGTGCTCTCTGTTGGAGATGGCATCGCACGGGTTCATGGTCTTGATAATGTGCAAGCGGGCGAAATGGTTGAATTTCCCGGCGGCATCCAAGGCATGGCATTAAACTTAGAAGCCGATAATGTGGGTGTGGTTATTTTTGGATCTGACCGCGATATCGTTGAAGGCGATACCGTCAAGCGCACCAAATCAATCGTGGATGTTCCCGTTGGTGACGCGCTTTTGGGCCGCGTGGTTGACGGTCTTGGCAACCCGTTGGATGGCAAAGGGCCGATCGCAACCAAAACGCGGGGCGTTGCGGACGTGAAGGCGCCGGGCATTATCCCGCGTAAATCGGTGCATGAGCCGATGGCCACGGGTCTGAAATCTGTTGACGCGATGATCCCGATTGGCCGCGGCCAGCGTGAGCTGATCATCGGCGACCGCCAAACCGGTAAAACGGCGATTGCTCTGGACACGATCTTGAACCAGAAATCCTATAATGACGCTGCGGGAGATGACGAAAGCAAGAAATTGTATTGCGTCTATGTGGCGGTGGGTCAAAAGCGGTCAACGGTTGCCCAATTGGTAAAGAAATTGGAAGAAACCGGTGCGATGGCCTATTCCATCGTGGTTGCGGCAACCGCGTCGGATCCGGCACCTTTGCAGTTTTTGGCGCCTTATTCAGCTACAGCAATGGCCGAGCATTTCCGCGATAATGGCCGCCATGCGCTGATCATTTATGATGATTTGTCCAAGCAGGCCGTGGCTTATCGGCAGATGTCATTATTGCTGCGCCGTCCACCTGGACGTGAAGCCTATCCCGGCGATGTTTTCTACTTGCATTCACGGTTGCTCGAGCGCTCTGCGAAGCTGAACGAAGATAATGGTGCGGGATCTTTGACGGCGTTGCCGGTGATTGAAACGCAAGGTGGCGACGTGTCAGCCTTTATTCCAACCAACGTGATTTCGATCACGGATGGCCAGATCTTTTTGGAAACCGAGCTGTTTTATCAGGGCATCCGCCCAGCTGTGAACACCGGTCTGTCGGTGTCACGCGTTGGATCTTCGGCGCAAACCTCAGCGATGAAAACAGTCGCTGGCCCAGTCAAGCTGGAATTGGCGCAATATCGCGAAATGGCGGCCTTTGCCCAGTTTGGCTCAGATCTTGATGTGGCCACGCAGCAATTGCTGAACCGTGGTGCGCGCCTGACCGAGCTGATGAAGCAGCCCCAATATGCACCGCTGACCAATGCCGAGATTGTCTGCGTGATTTTCGCCGGAACCAATGGCTATTTAGATGGGATCAGCGTGGGCGATGTTAGTCGCTTTGAAAAAGGGCTTTTGGCGCATTTGCGCGGCAAGCATGCAGATCTATTGGCCTTCATCACCGATGAGGATCCAAAGATCAAAGGCGAAGCCCAAGATAGAATCAAAGCTGCTCTTGACGAGTTCGCCGCCGATTTCGCGTAGGAGATCTGCTAGATGGCAAATCTAAAAGATCTTAAAAACCGCATCTCCAGCGTTAAAAATACGCGGAAGATCACCAAAGCCATGCAGATGGTCGCAGCTGCAAAGCTGCGGCGGGCGCAGGAAAGTGCCGAGCAATCGCGCCCTTATGCCGAGCGATTTATGGGTGTTTTATCTAGTTTGGCAGCGTCTGTCGGCAAAAGCGAGGGCGCGCCAAAATTGTTGCGTGGTACGGGCGAAGATCGGGTGCATTTGCTGGTTGTTATGACCGCCGAGCGGGGCTTGTGTGGGGGATTTAATTCCAACATTGCGAAACGCGCGCGGGCCCATATCGCAAAGCTTCAGGAGGCGGGGAAAACTGTAAAAATCCTGACAGTGGGCAAAAAGGGTCGTGATCAGTTGAAACGTGAATTTGGCGCTGCGTTTATTGACCATGTTGATCTGACCGAGGTGAAACGGGTTGGCTATAGCGATGCCCAAGCCATCGCGCGCGATTTGGTTATTCGCTTTGATGCCGGAGAGTTTGATGTTGCAACGCTCTTCTATTCAAAATTCGTAAATGTGGTGACGCAAGTGCCGACAGCACTGCAGGTTATTCCAGCCGCGTTTGAGGAAGAAGCCGAAGCGGATAGCACGGTTTATGATTACGAACCCAGCGAAGAAGCGATTTTAAGCGACCTTCTTCCGCGCGGCGTGGCAACGCAGATTTTTTCCGCTTTGCTTGAAAATGGTGCGTCTGAGCAAGGCGCCCGCATGTCAGCAATGGATAACGCCACGCGCAACGCAGGCGATATGATCGACAAACTTACCATCGAGTTTAACAGGTCACGCCAAGCCGTGATCACTAACGAACTTATTGAAATTATCTCGGGCGCAGAAGCGCTCTAAAGACCGGAGACGAAATTATGGCAAACTCAAAAGGCAAAATCACCCAGGTGATCGGCGCCGTTGTCGACGTTCAATTTGGGGAAGACTTACCGCCAATCTTGAACGCGCTGACCACGGACAATAACGGTAAAAATCTGGTTTTAGAAGTTGCGCAGCATTTGGGTGAAAACACTGTGCGGGCGATCGCGATGGATGCGACCGAAGGATTGGTGCGCGGACAGCAAGTGACGGACACAGGCGGCCCCATTCAAGTGCCCGTTGGCAATGGAACCTTGGGCCGGATTTTGAACGTAACGGGTGATCCGGTCGATGAGCAGGGGCCTGTGAAATCAACCGGAACGCGCGGGATCCATGGCGATGCGCCGGATTTTGACCAGCAATCTACAGAAACCGAAATTTTGGTCACTGGGATTAAAGTGATTGACCTTCTAGCCCCCTATACAAAAGGTGGGAAAATTGGTCTGTTTGGCGGTGCCGGCGTTGGCAAAACCGTTTTGATTATGGAACTGATCAATAACATCGCCAAAGTGCACTCGGGTGTGTCGGTTTTTGCCGGTGTGGGCGAGCGGACGCGTGAAGGCAACGACCTGTATCATGAGATGATTGAATCGGGCGTGATTGTGCCCGACAATCTCGAAGAGTCAAAAATCGCGCTGGTTTATGGCCAGATGAACGAACCTCCCGGAGCGCGGATGCGGATTGCCTTGTCTGGTTTGACTTTGGCCGAGCAGTTTCGCGACGATACTGGAGCCGATGTGTTGTTCTTCGTGGATAATATTTTCCGCTTTACGCAAGCGGGTTCTGAGGTGTCTGCACTTTTGGGTCGGATCCCGTCAGCGGTTGGATATCAGCCCACATTGGCGACCGATATGGGTGCGATGCAAGAGCGTATCGCCTCGACGAAATCGGGCTCAATCACTTCAGTGCAAGCGGTCTATGTGCCCGCGGATGACTTGACTGACCCCGCGCCAGCCACTTCTTTCGCGCATTTGGATGCGACCACCGTTTTGGATCGTGCGATTTCGGAAAAAGGTATTTATCCAGCGGTGGATCCTCTGGGGTCGACATCACGGTTGCTTGATCCGATGATCATCGGTGAAGAGCATTACGCCGTTGCGACTGATGTACAGCAGGTGCTTCAGCGTTATAAATCCTTGCAAGATATCATCGCGATTTTGGGCATGGATGAATTGAGCGAAGATGATAAACTGACGGTGACTCGGGCGCGTAAGCTCGAGCGTTTCTTGTCGCAGCCCTTTGACGTGGCGAAAGTGTTTACGGGCTCTGATGGTGTTCAGGTGCCTTTGGACGAAACCATTGCCTCTTTCAAGGCTGTTGTCGCGGGCGAATATGATCATCTTCCAGAAGCAGCATTCTACATGGTTGGTGGCATCGATGAAGTGATCGCTAAGGCCGAAAAACTGGCTGCAAGCGCGGCTTAAAGGAGCCTCTTATGGCGAATACGATGCAATTTGATCTGGTAAGTCCAGAAAAGCTATTATCGTCACAGCAAGTGGAAGCGGTTTTGATTCCAGGCTCGGATGGGGATATGATGGCGATGCCGGGTCATGCGCCGGTGATCACGTCTTTGCGCCCCGGTATTTTGCGGGTTCAAACCGCAGCCGGTAGCGAGGAATATGTTGTCACGGGCGGCTTTGCTGAAATCGGCGAAAGCGTGTCGGTTCTGGCCGAAAAAGCGGTGCTTAGTGCGGAGCTGACCCAAGAGGGCTTTGAGGCCTTGGTTGAAGAAGCCAAATCTGCCTATGGAAAGGCGCAGGAAGCGTTTGTAAACGAGCCCGGCCCTGTTGATGATGCCGCTAAAATGCTGTCGGATATGGTGGCTGTTGGTGATCAAATGGGATTATCAGGCACCCGCTAAGCTTTCGATATTGTATAAGTTTTAAAGGCTCGCTTTAGGCGGGCCTTTTTATTTTGGGGCTGCCATGGCCAGCCGGATGAGGCTGCGCTCAACAAGCTCTAAAGCGGGCGCGTGTTGATTGGCCGAGCGCAATTGCAGATCAAGGTCGGTTAAAGTTTGAAGCGCCATTTTGGATTTAGACAGGGTCCAGCGCGCCGCGTTGCGTTGAAAGCGGTCTCGCCGTGGGCCGAAGATCGGTGGCCGAAGCTTTGAAATGCCCGCGCTGGCACCAGCAGGATCGCTGGCGATGCTGAATAGAATTTTGAAATGCCGCACCGCGCTTATGCATAAGGTTACGGGCTGCAATCCCTGTGATTTTAAGCGCTGCATTAAGGGCCCGATCGCCTCTGCGCGCCCCTCGCTGACCACCCATAAAATATCATCTAGCGCGGCTTCTTGGGAATTTGGCGCACAGTTTTGGATATCTTCAAGCCCAAGAGGCGTTGCATCATACAGTTTGTAAAGCGCAAGCTTTTCAAGCGTTTGCCGAAAATCGCCTGGCTCTAATTCGCGCGCCAAAGCGCTAAGCGCTTTCAGGCCGATATCCCCCAGATTTTGTAGCCCGGCCTTTTGCAATTCAGCGGCTATTTCAGCTTGGCTGGGCGGATCATCATAAATTGCAATCGCATAGGTATTGGGATGCGTTTCAAAGGTTTTTCTTAAGTTCGAAGAGGCCCGCAATTGCCCTGCGGTCACGATAATTTGGGCGTCGCCTTGCTGCCAATCCTGCAAAGCGGCTGCGATGGTTTTGGTCAACCCATCGGCGGCGTCTTCCAAAAACACCCCCCGTTGACCCGGGAAAAACCCCTGCGCTTTCACCGCGTCAATCAGGGCGGCCGGGTCTTTGCGCAAGTCGGCGCCAGAGAGGCGTGTGAGGCGCATTTCTTCGCTGCCTTCGGGGCCCAACAGCGCCAGGATCATGCTTTGCCGGCGCATCGCTACGCGCATCGCATCGGCGCCATAGATCAAAACCCCTGCCCGATTGGGGTCGGGTTTGGCGCAATATGTGGCAATATCGCGCGCGGGCAATTTCACGGCTGGGCCTGGACCTGGGCCTGGATCAAGATCAGGGCATCCAATATTTTATCGGCCAGCTGGATCATCAGCCGGTCATAGGCATCATTGCTCGCGGCAAGAATTGCCACATTAGAGGCGCTTTGTGCATAGCCGGTAAACGCTTTTACGCTGCCCGATTGCACTTCTTTTCCATCGGCTATTTGAACAATGCTATAATCAGCAAAGCCGGTTACAATCTTGCGTTGCGCGCGCCCATCTGCAGCGATGCCCGCTCTGGCTTCGCTTTTGCGCGGCGTAATGCTCAGTAGATATCGGGTTCCATGCCCGCCATCTAGCCGCTCTGCAAGGCGGTTATAGAGCACGTAGCTGTTACGATCTTTGGGCGCATCAAGCTTGATATTTTGTAGAAAATCTGCGGTTTCTGATCCCGATTTATAGAGCGGCTCGAGCGTACATCCAGCAAGCGCCAGCCCTATCAAAAGGCTTACGCTGTAAAGGATATTGCGGCTAAACCACCACATTCACAATACGCCCCGGCACCACAATAATTTTCTTTGGAGCAGCCCCGTTTAAGGCGCGCTGCACCGCTTCTTCGGCCAAAGCCAGGGCCTCGATCTTGTCTTTTGCGAGATCCTTCGCAACGGTTATTTCGGCCCGCCGCTTGCCGTTTATCTGTATCGGCAGCGTGAGCGTGGTTTCAACCAGCATGGCCTCATCCGCCTGCGGCCATGCGGCGTTTACAACCAAGCCGTCGCCGCCTTGCCGGGCCCAGATATCCTCTGCCAGATGCGGGGTCATGGGCGCCATGAGCTGCGCCAATATCCGCATCGCCTCGCGTTGCACGCGCCCGCCAGCCTGTGATTTGGCCAGCGTGTTGGTAAAGGCGTACAGCTTTGCAATCGCCGCGTTAAAGCCAAATGATTCCACACCCAGCGTGACATCGCGGATGGCTTTATGCATCTCGCGTAGCAGGTCCTCATCGCCCTTTCCGGCCTCTGCCATATCCATTTGCGCGATCTTTTCACTCAGCGACCAAACGCGGCTAAGATGGCGATGCGCGGCCTCTGCGCCGCTGGCGGTCCATTCCACATCGCGTTCCGGCGGGCTGTCAGAGAGCACGAACCAGCGGGCGGTATCCGCGCCATAAGCTGAGATAATATGCACCGGGTCCACCACGTTTTTCTTTGACTTTGACATTTTTGCTGAGGGAATAATTTCCACAGCGGTTCCATCTGCCAATTTGCCATCGCGCACATCTTCGGGCAGATGATAGACGGGGCGGCCCTTGCCATCACGGGTCTGATAGATTTCATGCGTGACCATGCCCTGCGTGAACAACGCATTAAACGGCTCAACATTCGCACGGCTTGGCAAATGCCCGGTAAGCTGCATTGCCCGTGAAAAGAAACGGGAATAGAGCAAATGCAAAATCGCGTGTTCAATGCCACCAATATATTGATCCACATTCATCCAATAGGCGATATCTTCGGCCGTGGTGGGCTGCGCGGCATGCGGCGCGGTAAAGCGGGCAAAATACCAAGACGAATCAACGAATGTGTCCATCGTGTCGGTTTCACGCAAAGCCGGTTTTCCGCAGGCGGGGCAGGCACAATTGCGCCAGGTGGGGTGGCGATCCAGCGGATTTCCGGGTTTGTCAAAGCTCACATCATCGGGCAGAATCACCGGCAGGTTCTCTTTCTTCTCGGGCACCACGCCGCAGGCATCGCAATGCACAACGGGGATCGGGCAGCCCCAATACCGCTGGCGAGACAAGCCCCAATCGCGCAGGCGGTAATTGGTAACGCCCTTGCCCCAGCCTTGCGCTTCGGCAAAGGCAATCGTGGCATCCACAGCCTCTTGCCCGGTGGCTATATCCAGTCCAGCAAAATGATTTGCCCATTTCACTTTTTCAGATTTGGGGGGCACAAAGGCCTGATCTGTAACCGGCCTATCGTCATCGAGCGCAAAGAATGTATCAATCACGGGCAGGTCATATTTGCGGGCGAAATCCAAATCGCGTTGATCATGCGCGGGGCAGGCGAAAATCGCTCCGGTGCCGTAATCCATCAAGATGAAATTCGCGATCCAAACGGGCAATGTCCACTCAGGATTTAGCGGGTGGCGCACGCGCAGCCCCGTATCAAGGCCGTTTTTATCGGCTTTTTCCATATCGGCTTCTGAAGTGCTCATCTGCCGGCATTCTTTGTTAAAGGCCGCAATCTCGGGATTTGAGGCCTCGAGTTGCCGCGCCAGCGGGTGATCGGCCGAAATCCCGATAAAAGATGCGCCAAGCAATGTATCCGGGCGCGTGGTGTAAACGGCAATTTGCGCATGATCGGTAGGCCCGTTGATCACGTCAAAGGCAAATTCCAACCCCCGCGATTGCCCGATCCAATTGGATTGCATCAGCTTTACCTTGGCCGGCCAATCATCCAGCCCGTCGATCGCTTGCAAAAGGTCTTCGGCATGCTCGGATATTTTGAAAAACCACTGCGTGAGCTCGCGCCGCTCGACCAACGCGCCCGAGCGCCACCCGCGGCCGTTTTCCACCTGTTCATTGGCCAAAACGGTCATATCCACCGGATCCCAATTGACCACGGCGTTTTTCCGATAGACAAGATCTTCCTTCAAAAAATCGAGAAACAGCGCTTGTTGTTGCCCATAATATTCCGGATCGCAGGTGGCAAATTCGCGCGACCAGTCGATCGACAGGCCAAGCGGTTTCATTTGCGCGCGCATATCGGCGATATTGCTATAAGTCCAATCTTTAGGGTGGCCGCCTATTGCCATCGCCGCGTTTTCAGCCGGCATGCCAAACGCATCCCAGCCCATCGGGTGCAAGACATTATGCCCGGTGCTGATTTTATGGCGGGCAATCACATCGCCCATCGTGTAATTGCGCACATGTCCCATATGGATCCGCCCCGAAGGATAGGGAAACATTTCAAGCACGTAATATTTCGGTTTGCTTTGATCGCGCGTGGCGGTAAAGACGCCGGCCTCTTCCCAGCTTTGTTGCCATTTCGCTTCTATTTCACCCGCCTCATAGCGCATCTTTTTGGAATTCCTTGCAAGCATTTCGATTGCTATGGTGATAGTAGTTTCGGCGCGCAGCGTCCAGAGCTGCGCTGGGCTTTCTCGCAAGGGCTTGATCGGGTATCTGCTGGCTTTGCGCCTCGGGCCGTGGTTGCTTGCAAAGGCACGCAGACTCGCGACATGCAGCGCTGGGCCGGTTGGGCAAACTGTGGCATTCCTGCATCAGATTGAAGCCGCTCTTGCCCGCTGCGCATGGCAAAGCTTGCAAAACACCCCCGAAACACGACATGAGGAATGCATATGCCGCGCTATCTATTGGCGTGGCTATGTAAGTTTTAACTTCGAGGAAAAAAAGATGAAAAACATTCTTCTCGCGACTACAGCGATTGCGTTGACTGCAGGTTATGCAGCAGCGGACGTATC
>Ga0181557_1000348_pt1 | contig 59316 bp, 58 predicted proteins | sample 011ome_23_FD_148632 | JGI IMG/M metagenome (GOLD analysis project Ga0181557, IMG submission 148632) | Coastal salt marsh microbial communities from the Groves Creek Marsh, Skidaway Island, Georgia - 011506CT metaG (spades assembly) | ecosystem: Environmental > Aquatic > Marine > Intertidal zone... | reverse complement strand
CTACGGTGGTTGCGAGCACGTAGACGTCGCCGAGTCTTTGGCCATCGCACGGGTCAAAACTCTCTTTGGCGCCGACGCTGCCAACGTCCAACCGCATTGCGGCGCCTCAGCTAACGAGGCCGTGTTTTTGGCCTTCTTGAAGCCCGGTGACACCATCATGGGCATGAGCTTGGCGGAAGGCGGCCACCTGACCCACGGCATGCCGCTCAACATCAGTGGCAAATGGTTCAACGTCGTCAGCTACGGCTTGGATGCCAACGAGGTGTTGGATTACGAAGCCATGGAGCGCACCGCGCGTGAGCACAAGCCCAAACTCATCATCGCCGGCGCTTCCGCTTACAGCCTGCACATCGATTTTGAGCGCTTTGCCAAGATTGCTAAAGAGGTCGGCGCGATTTTCATGGTCGACATGGCTCATTACGCTGGTTTGATCGCGGCGGGCGTCTACCCCAACCCGGTTCCGCACGCAGACGTTGTCACATCAACCACCCACAAGAGCTTACGCGGCCCCCGCGGTGGCATCATCTTGATGAAGGCTGAGCACGAAAAAGCCATCAACAGTGCGGTATTTCCGGGCCTCCAAGGCGGCCCCTTGATGCACGTCATTGCCGCGAAAGCGGTCGCCTTCAAAGAGGCGCTTGACCCGGGCTTCAAAACCTACCAAAACGGTGTGTTAGCGAACGCGCGAGCCATGGCAGAAACGTTGACCGAACGCGGCCTGCGCATTGTGAGCAGCACGACCCAAAGCCACGTGATGCTGGTTGATTTGCAGCCCAAGGGCTTAACCGGTAAGGAAGCAGAGGCCGTGTTGGGTGCCGCCCACATCACTGTGAACAAGAACGCCATTCCCAACGACCCCCAAAAACCCATGGTGACCAGCGGCATTCGGATCGGTACGCCCGCCATCACCACCCGTGGCTTTGGCGTGGCTGAGGCGGTGGCAACGGCGAACCTCATTGCTGACGCGCTGGATAACCCCAACGACGCTGCGAACATTGCATCTGTGCGTGAGCGCGTCAATGCGTTAACGGCACGCTTCCCCGTTTACAGCCCAGAGTAACCAACAAACGCCCAACCGCCGTGAAGTGTCCTTTTTGCGCCCATGCTGAAACCCAAGTGGTTGAAACCCGCTTGGGCGAAGACGCGTCATTGATCCGACGCCGTCGTCGCTGCAACAGCTGCGATAAGCGCTTCACGACGTATGAGCGGCCAGAGGTGAACTTTCCAGTCGTCGTCAAGAAAGACGGGCGCCGTGTGGACTTTGAGCGCAGCAAGCTAGAAGGCTCATTCGCGCTGGCGCTGCGCAAGCGTCCTGTCAGCGCCGATATCATCGCCGCCGCTATCGAGCGCATCGAGGAGCGGTTGCTGACGTTGGGCCTGCGTGAAATTGCATCCAACAAAATTGGCGCATTGGTGATGCGCGAACTCAAAAAACTGGACAAGGTTGCTTACGTGCGCTTCGCAAGCGTGTACCGCAACTTTGAGGATATTGACGAGTTCACCGCACTGGTAGACGAGGTCCGCTAATCAGCGCACACTGAGCGGATGATCTCCGCGCAGCCGCTTGCACCGACTACCCGCAACGCGAGCGGCTTCACCCTCATCGAATGCTTGGTATGCGTGGCCATCATTGGCCTGCTCGCTGGAATCGGCGTTCAACAATTCGACATGGCCCGCGCCCGTCAGCGTACACAAGCCACCCACGACGCGCTGCTTCAAGCGATCGGAAGCGCCAAAGCGCTTGCACGGAGGTACGACCAAGCCGTAGTGATTCGCCCCCACGCTGATTGCGCGACTCCCACCTGGACCTGCGGTTGGTCCTTGACCCTCAGTGACACGAAACAGTCGCTCCAAACACAGACGCCATTCAGCGGTGTCACGGTATTTGGGAGGTACAACGATCCATCGCTTGAAGTCAGCGCCTTGGGCCTCGTGCAACCCAACCAAAGTTTGATGTTCTGTAGCCAACGCACCGACAACCGCTTTTACGACTTCAGTCTCAAGCTCATCATCGCCATCAGTGGCCGCGTGCGTTCTGTTGTGCAACCCGGTGAAACAGCTTGCAAATGAGAACCGCCCGCCCACAAGCGTGGCATGGGTTTGCTCTGATCGACGCGCTGGTGGCGCTGGTCATCGTTGGCATCATGACCGTGGGGTTCAGTAATGCGTGGCTGCAATTTCAACGCACAACCCAATTGACTCAGATGCGGCAAACCGCTCACGCCCTGCTTGATGACCTGGCGCAGAACCTGCTGGTTCACGATGCGCGTTTCGGTACCGCATCGCGCATCACCCTGACCACAGGTTCTTTGCCCAGCGGCGATGCCCTGCCAGGGATCGCTTGTCGCGACAGGGCCTGCAATGCCAGCGAATTTTCCGATGCCACCTTGCAAGCATGGGCGTACGCGGTGCACAGCGCGTTGCCGTTGGCAACCCTGACCGTCACTGCCGAGTCTGGCTGGCAACGCTGGGAAATTGCGTGGCCGCAAAACCCAAGTGCCATGCCTGCGGATGGCACTGAGAGCCCCCTAACCCGCGTTTTCATGTGGTTATAACGACGCCCCAATCCGGTAGCAGCTTGGTTGGCCTGTTAGTGGGCTTGGCACTGGGATTGTTGGTGGTGGGCATTGGCGTCCAAAGTTTCGCCTACTTCGCGGGAGAGACACTGAACCAACAGGTGCGCTTGGCCACCGCCACATCACAACGGGTCACCGCACATTTTTTGTCGGCTCAGGCACGCCATGCCGGCGGCCTGACGCCAGCCAGCGCAACCAACCTAAATTTGGTGGCGCCCCAGCCCGCAACGCTCAGCTCAGCCGATGCAGGTGCCAACGGCGATGTACTGAACGTCGCACAACCGGCCACCGCCGGTTTAGACGCGGCAGATTGTCTGGGCCGTAGCAAAGCGGTTGGGAATCAAATACAAAGTAGCTTTTGGGTTAGCAGTGAGAACCTGCGGTGCCGAGCCTCCAATGAATCCAGTAACCAGCCACTCAGCGCGGGTTGGGCACAGATGACTGGTGAAGTCGCCATGGCCACCGCGGTTGGGATTCAATGGCTCCCCCTCGCCTCGGCCCCTAAGGATGGCGGTGGCATCCTGGCCTACCGGCTCTGCTTGACCGCGTTGGACACACCTGTATTGACACCCCCCAATTGCCCACTCACGCACCGCACCCGGACCCGATGACCGGCTGGCACAGCCGAGGTATGGCCACGATCAGCTTGTTGCTACTGATGGGCGTCACCAGCGCCATGCTGGCGGCCCTCTGGTACGCCCAAGCCCAAAACCGCACCCAGGTCGACGCCACGCAAATCGCCCTTGATCGAAACTTGGCCCGACAAGTGGTTTGGCAACGGGTTTACAACGCACTCACACTGGCCTCCGATGTGCAACCACCCGTCTTCGAGGCACCAGCGGGCCACACGGACGATTGGTGGATCGCAGGCACACTGGACTCAGGCACCGCTGTCGCCGTGATGAGTCAAGGCACGCTGCTGGTGGGTTTACCGCCCAATCTGCCTGCTAATCACCCGGCGCATACCGCGCGCTACTGGCGCGAGGCGTTCACCACCGACGACAGCCTGGTGGTTTGGCGCGTCACGCTGTGGTTTGCTGGCGACGTCCGACGCCCCGCCCGCTGGCAACAAGCGTGGTGGAAAGCCCCTGCATCAGAGCCCTAAACCCGACCGCCGCTCTAAATTAGGCGCATGGGCGTGTATGCTTTCGGCATGCGAATTTCGAGCGATCAAGAGGCGATGGCATTGGCGCTGGCAGCTGCCGAGCGGGCCCTGTGGCTGTCCAACCCCAACCCCCGCGTGGGCTGTATCCTCACCACCCCCGACGGCGAGGTGTTGGGGCAAGGTCATACCCAAGCGGTGGGGCAGGCCCACGCCGAAATCATGGCGCTGCGCGATGCGGCGGCCAACGGTCGCGATGTACGCGGGGCAACGGCCTACGTCACGCTGGAGCCCTGTGCGCACCATGGTCGAACCCCGCCTTGTGTCGACGCACTCATCGACGCACAGGTATCACGTGTGGTGATTGCCGCCACCGACCCCAACCCAGCGGTTAATGGCTCCGGTATCGCGCGGCTTCGCGCGGCGGGTATCGACGTGACACAAGGCCTGATGGCCGACGCCGCGCGCGGCATGAACATTGGTTTCTTCAGCCGAATGATCCGAAAAACGCCATGGGTACGCCTGAAAATGGCGGCGTCTGCCGATGGCATCACCGCCCTGCCCAACGGTGAAAGTCAATGGATTACCAGTCCCGAGGCCCGCGCCGATGGTCACCGGTTTCGGGCACAGGCCTGCGCCGTGCTGACGGGTGCAGGGACGGTGCTGGCGGACGACCCCCATTTGGGTGTACGCGAGGTACCCACCACCCGCCAGCCCCACGTCGTGGTGGTGGACAGCCGCCTGCAAACCCCCGTCACCGCTCGCTTACTGACAGGCGATCGCGAAAAATGGCTCTACCACAGCGGTGTGGCGGACGACACAACCTGCGACGCCCTAAAGCGAACCGGCGCCACACTGATTGCGTTGGCCAATGCCCATCAAAAAGTGGACTTGGCAGCCTTGCTCACCGACTTGGCGGCGCGCGGCGTCAACGAGGTACACCTCGAGGCAGGTACCGCCTTAAACGGCTCTTTTCTGAGAGAAAATCTGGTGGATGAGTTACTGCTCTATTTGGCTCCAACCTTGTTGGGACAGGGTCAAGGGTTATCGAATTTCGGTCCCCTAACGGCATTGGCCGATGGCCGAGCGATGCGGTGGTTGCCACCAACCATGGTGGGCCCTGATGTGCGCTTACGCGCTGTCATTGGCGACCGCGACACGTTTTGAGGTGGGGCGCTTCCCACCCTCGTTTTTTTCTTCAAGGCAGACACACGTATGTTCACAGGGATCATCACAGGGATTGGCGAAATTACGCGCATCGAGTCGTTAGGGGATCACTTAACCTACGGGAAGCGTCTCCACATCACGGCACCGGGGGGCTACCTTGACGATGTCGGTCTGGGGGACAGTATCGCGATCAACGGTGCGTGCATGACCGTGACCTCGTTCGACGTTGCTGCGATGTGGTTCACGATCGACGTATCGGCAGAGTCGCTGGACAAAACCAGCGGTCTCACCATGACGGGTCGGGTCAATCTGGAAAAAGCGTTGCGCGCCAGTGACCGTTTGGGTGGTCACATTGTGTCGGGTCACGTCGATGGCGTGGGTACCGTCAAGCGCTTTGAGACCGTTGGCGAGAGCTGGCTGCTCCAAATTGAGACACCACTCAAAATGGCGCCTTTCCTAGCCTACAAGGGCTCGGTAACCGTCAATGGCGTCAGCCTAACCGTCAATCAGGTTCAGGATTCGGACGCTGCCTGCGTGTTTGATATCAACCTGATTCCACACACGCTTGAGAACACCGCTTTGGGAACGCTCAAACCGGGCGTGCAAGTTAATTTAGAGGTTGACGTCTTGGCGCGCTATGTAGAACGCATGCTAAGCCTTAAGGGCTGAGAGCCTGAGATAATAGTGGTCTTTTACCGATCAGCTCGCCAAGGTCCTCATGTCAAACGCCGTCCCTATTTCACCCGTTAAGGAAATCGTCGCCGAGCTCGCTGCGGGGCGCATGGTGGTCCTGGTTGATGAGGAGGACCGCGAAAACGAGGGTGATCTGGTCATGGCGGCCGACCATGTCACGCCAGCGGCGATCAACTTCATGGCCAAACATGGGCGTGGCCTGATTTGCCTGACGCTCACGCGTGAGCGCTGCGAGTTTTTAAAGCTACCCCCCATGGCATCGAGTAACGGCACGCAATATGCGACCGCCTTCACTGTCAGCATCGAGGCGGCGACCGGTGTAACCACCGGGATTTCAGCAGCCGATCGCGCAAAGACCGTACAGGTCGCCGTCGCCCCTGACACCCAACCCGCTGATTTGGTTCAACCTGGCCACGTGTTCCCATTGCAAGCCGTCGATGGCGGTGTGCTGATGCGTGCTGGGCACACCGAGGCCGGTTGTGATTTGTCAGCCATGGCGGGCTGCAGCCCAGCTGCAGTGATCTGCGAGATCATGAACGACGATGGCTCGATGGCACGCCTGCCAGACCTCCAAATTTTTGCCGCCACACACGGCCTGAAAATTGGTACGATCGCCGACCTCATTGAATACCGCAGTGCCAATGAGTCATTGGTCAAACGCGTGGGCAGCCGCACGATTCAAACGCCACAAGGTGCCTTTGTGGCCCATGCCTTTCAGGACTCCACGGGTGGTAACGTCCATTTGGCGTTGGTCAATGGTGAGTGGTCACCCGACGAAATCATCCCCGTCCGGGTGCACGAGCCGCTCTCGGTGCTCGACGCGCTCGATCAAAACAGCTCCATCCACTCTTGGTCGCTGCCAGCAAGCCTTGGTTATCTGCAAAATCACGGGAAAGGCGTCGCCGTCTTTTTGAACGCGGGCGAGTCCAGCGAACAGCTCCTAGCCCAGTTTCAAGGCATCGCAAAACCCAGTCACGGGCCCGGCACCGGTCGCATGGACCTGCGAACCTACGGTATTGGCGCGCAAATTTTGCGTGAGTGTGGCGTCCAACGCATGCACCTATTGAGCTCCCCGCGCCGTATGCCCAGCATGACTGGCTATGGCCTTGAAGTCTGTGGTTTTCAAGAAAAGGCCACGGGCGAACCCACCCCACCCGTTCATTAATTTCACAGCGACGACCCCATGTTTAACGCCAGTAAAGGAGCCGCCACCGACCTAAACGGTAAGAAATGCCGTATCGGTGTAGTGCAAGCGCGGTTCAACGACGACATCACCAATGCCCTGTGGAGCGCCTGCCACACCGAGTTGTTGCGCTTGGGCGTCCCCGAGAAGAACATCACCCATGTCACCGTGCCCGGTGCGCTAGAGGTCGCTTCCGCCCTTCAGGGCATGGCCGAGTCATCTGATTTCGATGCCTTGATCGCACTGGGCTGCATCATCCGAGGCGAGACCTATCATTTTGAATTGGTCGCCAACGAGTCAGGCGCCGGCGTCACGCGGGTGGCGCTTGACTACCAAATTCCGATCGCCAACGCCATCCTCACGACCGAGGACCATGCCCAGGCTGTGGCTCGTCAGACTGAGAAAGGCCGAGACGCGGCAGCCGTTGCGATTGAAATGGCGCTGCTGCTGGCGAGCTTGTAAACCATCACACCCCTGATAGACCCTAAAAGGTCTGAGATAATTGCCATTGCGCGCGCACCATACGCTGGTTGCGTGGACACCCCCTGCTCTTTGGAACTGACCATGACCGACGCCTCTGATACCCCTTTGAACAAAGCGAAACGCCCCAACACAGGCCTTCGCAAAGCCTCGGACAAGTCGGCTCGCACGCGCGCCCGAGAATTCGCGGTGCAAGCGCTCTATCAGTACCTGGTAGGGAAAAACTCCACTGAAAGCATCGACGCGTTCACGCGAGATCTCACGGGCTTCCACAAAGCCGACAGCCTGCACTTTGACGTCCTGTTGACAGGCTGCGTCGCCGATCGCGAGGCCCTTGAGGCGCTGATCGCACCGCATCTAGACCGTGGCATCGATGACGTATCACCCATTGAACACGCGGTACTGCTGATTGGTGCCAAAGAGCTAACCACCTGCCTAGATGTGCCGCGCCGAGTGGTGATCAACGAGTGCATCGAGCTGGCCAAGTCATTTGGTGGCACCGACGGACACAAATTTGTTAATGGCGTGGTGCATGCACTGGCCCAGCAGTTGCGACCCAACGAGACCTGACCCCCGAGCCACCGGATGAAGATCGCCCAACGCGCCGAACGGATACAACCCTTTTTTGTGATGGAAATCGCAAAGGAGGCCCAGCGATTGGCTGCCCAGGTGGCAGATTCAGCCGACCCGATGATTTTTTTAAACATCGGAGAGCCTGATTTTTCCGCCCCTGACGCCGTTCAGCAAGCGGCGACAGACGCCATGCGCGCTGGCAAAACCAGCTACACGCAGGCGCTTGGTATTCCCGCGCTGCGCGAGGCAATCAGCGGCTGGTACGCCACCCGTTTTGGGCTGGACATTGACCCCGCTCGGATCGCCGTCACCGCAGGCGCCTCTGGCGCCCTGCAGCTGGCCTGTTTAGCCCTCATTGAGGCGGGTGACGAAATTTTGATGCCTGACCCGTGCTACCCCTGTAACCGCAACTTCGTTACAGCCGCCGACGGAGTCGCCAAGCTGATCCCCACCACGCCCGAAGACCGGTTCCAACTGTCGCCCGAGCAGGTCGCCGAGAACTGGACCGCGCACACCCGTGGCGTCTTGCTGGCGACGCCCAGCAACCCAACGGGGACCTCCATCAGCCAGCAGAATTTACAAGCCATCGCCGAGTTCAGCCGGCGCCAAGGCGGCATCACGTTAGTCGATGAGATTTATCTCGGCCTCAGTTTTGACGCGCAATACGGTCACAGTGCGTTGGGTCTACCAGACGGCTTGGGCGAGACGATTATCAGCATCAACAGCTTTTCAAAATACTTCAACATGACGGGCTGGCGCCTAGGCTGGCTGGTCTTGCCCCCGGCACTGGTACCCGTCATCGAGCGCTTGGCGCAACACCTGTTCATTTGTCCCAGCAGCATCAGCCAACAAGCGGCCCTGGCCTGTTTTACGCCAGAGACCTTAGCGATCTACGAGACCCGCCGTGCGGCCTTCAAGGCGCGTCGTGACTTCTTCATACCCGCGCTCAACCGCTTGGGCTTGTCCGTTCCGGTTATGCCTGACGGGGCGTTCTATGCCTACGCAAACTGCGAATCCGCCTGCGAGCGGTGGGGTATTTCACCCACAAAAACAGCGGGCAGTTGGGACTTTGCGCGCGCACTGATGCAACGGGCGCACATTGCTGCGACGCCAGGTCGTGACTTTGCCGATGCAGCACCACACCAATACCTGCGCTTCTCGACCGCCAGCAGCATGGAACAACTGCAAACCGCCGTTACACGGCTCGAAGCGACCCTATGAGCGCCAAACACACATGGCCTATTCGGGTTTACTGGGAGGACACCGACGCGGGCGGTATCGTCTTCTACGCCAACTACCTCAAGTTCTTCGAACGGGGGCGGACCGAGTGGTTGCGGTCATTAGAATTACATCAGCAGACGCTCAAAACCACCGTCGGCGGGATGTTTGTCGTCAGCGAAACGCAGGTGCGTTACCATCAGCCTTGTCGTTTGGACGATGTTGTCATCGTCGAAACCGAGTTGTTGCAGGTGGGTCGCGTGGCGATCGACCTGAGGCAAACGGTTTGGCTGCAATCAGCGCACCCGGTTCGGTTGTGCACCGGTGATATTCGAGTCGGCTGGGTGGATGCTGTCACCCTTAAACCAACGCGAATGCCACCCACCTTAACCAACGCTCTTAAAAGACCATGAACCAAGATTTGTCCATCGTTCACCTGCTTCTAAATGCCAGCGGAGTTGTGCAAGCGGTCGTCGCCTTGCTCGTAATTGTGTCGATTGCCAGTTGGGCGGTCATCTTCAGTAAATCAACCGTGCTGGCTCGGGCCATGAAAAGCAATAGCGCTTTTGAGCAAGCTTTTTGGTCTGGGTCAAGCATGCATGACCTCTACAACACCGCGATTCAAAAGACGACGGGGTCGGGCCCTATGGAACGTATTTTTGCCGCCGGCATGCGCGAGTTCTTAAAGCTGCGCGAGCGTCGCATCTCAGATACCGCCGTACTGCTCGAAGGTGCACAACGCGCCATGCGCGCCAATTTGCAGCGCGAAGTTGATAACCTGGAGTCACAGCTGTCGTTCTTGGGTTCGGTCGCCTCGGTATCACCGTATGTGGGTTTGTTCGGTACCGTGTGGGGCATCATGCACGCGTTCACTGGGCTCGCCTCACTTGAGCAGGTGACCTTAGCCACGGTAGCACCTGGTATCGCCGAGGCCTTGGTGGCCACCGCCATTGGCCTGTTCGCGGCGATTCCAGCCGTGGTCGCCTACAACCGCTTTGCCACGCGCATTGACCGCATCGCCAATAAGCTGGACACCTTCTCTGACGAGTTCTCAAATATTTTGCAGCGGAACCTGAGCGCGCAAACGCCGGCATAAGCGTCATGGCCACTTTCAACAAACGCGGACGTTCGCGCCGCACCATGAACGAAATCAACATGGTGCCCTTCATCGACGTGATGTTGGTGCTGTTGATCATCTTCATGGTGACGGCACCACTGATCACACCCAGCACCATTGAGCTACCCTCCGTGGGACAAGCCAGTCGCCGTCCCGACAAGGTCATCGAGGTGATCGTCAAAAAGGACGCGAGTCTCAGCATCAAGGCTGAAAAGAAAAATATCCCAGTTCGCTTAGAGGGGCTGGCGCAAGCGGTGGTTGATACGGCCAATGCGAACCGCTCGACACGGGACGGGACTGCCAACAACGACCCCGAACGCGCGTTTGCCGTTGTGATCAGTGCGGATCGAGCCGTCAAATACGACGCGGTCGTGCAAGTGATGGACGCACTTAAAAAAGCGGGAATCGCCCGCGTTGCCCTGTCTGTCTCCGCTTCACGCTAACCACTGACTCATTAACGGATGCGAAGCGAACGCGCCCCAAACGCCTTCCCCCAAGAACCTGCACCGTGGACCGTGCCGATGGTGCTTGCGCTGGGTGCGCACGCGCTTTTATTCGTCGCTTTGGCGTGGGGCATCGCTTGGAAACATGACGCCACGCCCGCGAGTTTCGAGGTAGAGGTTTGGTCGCCGGAGGCCGTGCGAGCAGCCCCAAAGGCTGAACCTGCTCCCGAGCCCGAGCCGGAACCCGAACCGGAGCCTCCCAAACCGGAGCCTGAGCCCGAGCCGCCCAAGCCAGCGCCTGAACCGCCACCACCACCCCCTCCACCCCCTCCGCCCCCACCTAAAGTGGCGCCAGCGGGTCCGACTGAGGCAGAGATTGCCCTTGAAAAGGCCAAAAAGAAAAAGGCCGCCGAGGAAGCGCTCGCCCTAAAGAAGGCCAAAGAAAAAGCCGCGAAAGAAAAAGCCGAACGAGAGCAGGCAGCGAAAGAAAAGGCGGCCAAGGAAAAGGCAGCCAAAGAAAAAGCGGCCAAGGAGAAGGCGGCGCAAGAAAAGGCACGCAAAGAACAACTGGCGCAAGAGGAAGCCGCAAAAGCGAAGGCAGCCAAAGAAAAAGCTGAACGTGAACAAGCTGAGCGCGAAAAAGCTGCAGAAGAGGCTCGTCAGCGCGCGGCGGCTGAACAGGCTTTGAAAGAGCGGTTCCGCCGCGAGCAAATGGCACGCCTCTCGAATTTAGCGGGTAAGGCCGAGGACACGGGGACTGCGCAAAAAGCCAGCGGGCCCAGCGCGACCTATGCGGGCAAAGTCGTCGCCGCGGTACGTCCCAACATTATTTTCCCGGGCACGGTCGCCGGTAATCCATCGGCTGAAGTCGAGGTGACAACCCTGCCAACTGGCGAAATATTGGGCAGAAAGCTGGTCCGCTCCAGTGGTGATCCCGACTGGGATACCGCCGTGCTCCGTGCCATCGACCGCACCCAACGGCTGCCCAGAGACGTGGATGGTCGCGTGCCCTCCCCCATGATCATCGCGTTCCGTCCCAAAGACTGAAAATATTCATGGCCACCTCAGGGTGGAGTCATGCAGTCTGGGCCAATTTTCGCTATGCTTCGCCATCCGCGCTGTCGTTTAGGTAGCGTCTCTCGCCCCTCGGGTATGAATTGGTAGTGAACCCATGAAACGTTCAACTGGATTTGGCATCATCGTACTGGCCGCCGCCGCGGTCGCCTATTGGCAATACCCAGAGCAGGTGAAAGCCTACATCCCCGGCCTCAAGCCAAGTGTTGATGCGACACCCAGTAGCGCACCGGGTGGTGGCAAACCTGGCGAAACTGGCGGTCAAGCGGGCCCGAGTGCCAAAGGCGCCGGCGCACCGGGTGGTGGTGCAGGTGGCGGCGGTGGCCGACGCGGTGGTTTTGGCGGACCCGTCGCCGTTGGCATTGCGACCATCGACTTGGTTGATATCCCCATGCAGCTCGAGTCAACCGGCAACGTGATCGCACAGCAATCAGTGCCGGTCCGCGCGCAAGTCAACGCCTTGATCCGGCGCGTCGCGGTTAAAGAAGGACAAACCGTCCGCGCCGGCGATGTATTGTTTGAATTGGATGACCGCAGTGTTCAAGCCGATCTCAGTAAAGCAGAGGCCCAAGCACAGCGATCCATGGCCACGCTCGCTGACCTTGAGCGTCAGCTCGCACGCGCCAAAGATTTGTTCAAAAAGAACTTCATCGCGTCTAGCGCGGTCGATACAGCCGCCACACAAGTCGAAGCGCAGCGCGGGCAAGTGCAAGCTGACGAGGCCGCGATTAAAGCGCAACAAATACAACGCAGCCTCTATGTGATTCGCGCACCTTTTAGCGGGCGCATCGGCTCAATTGATGTGAGTAACGGTACCTTGGTCTCCAGCGGTGCCGCCGGCGCCCCACTCACGACACTCACACAGTTCGACCCCATCGGTGTACGGTTCTCGTTACCGGAGTCTGAGGTCCAGCGCGTCACGGCTGCTGGCGTCGGGCGAGGGGTGGTTGTCACGTTGGGTAACAACGCCCTGACCACCGATACAAAAAAGCACCGCGGCAAACTCACCCTGATTGACAACACAATCAACCCCAGCACCGGCATGCTGACACTCAAAGCCAGTTTGCCAAATAAAGACAACAGCTTATGGCCCGGGCAATTCGTCAATGTGACGGTTGACGTAGGTACCTTGAAGCAAGCCGCCGTCATTCCCCAAGCAGCCATCGTGATCGGCGAGCGCGGCACCGTCGTTTACACGGTGGGTGAAGAGGACAAGGCCAAGGTCAAGCCAATCAAGGTGCTGCATCCAATGGGCGATAAGGTCGCGGTATCAGGCCTTGCTGCGGGTGACCGAATCGTCGTCGAGGGACGCGATAACGTGAAACCCGGCGCTGCACTGAGACTCCCAGGCGCCGGCGGTAAACCCGGTGGCGGTCCGCAAGCAGGCGGTGATAAACCGGGAGCCGGCAACCAGGCGGGCGGTGGCGGTAAGCCCGACGCAGGAGAAAGCAAGGGAGACGGTAAAAAAGCCTGGAACGGTAAACCCCGCGACGACAAACCGGCCGCGAAGGAGTAAGCATGTCGCTCACCGAACTCTTCATACGCCGTCCTGTCATGACGGTGTTGCTCAACATCGCGCTGATCGCGGTCGGTTTAGCGGCGTTGGGCAAGATCCCCGTTGCTGCGCTGCCGCGTTATGACACCCCGACTATCAACGTGAGTGCGAACCTGAATGGCGCCAGCCCAGAGACGATGGCGCGCTCGGTGGCGCTGCCGCTGGAAAAGCAATTCTCAACCATCGCGGGCGTCGATGCGATCACATCGACAAGCTCCTTGGGTCGCACGTCGATAACGTTGGAGTTCTCTGAAGACCGCGACATTGATTCAGCGGCGGGTGATGTTCAAGCGGCCTTGCTGGCAACCCAACGGGCACTGCCCAATGAAATGACCTCATTGCCAAGTTACCGAAAGGTCAACCCAGCGGATGCCCCCATCCTCATCTTGGCGCTGAGCTCACCTACCATGAGCTTGGTTCAGGTCACCAACTTCGCAGAGAACCTGGTCTCGCCCTCCCTGTCGACCATCAATGGCGTGGCACAGGTCTCCGTTTGGGGCGCCAAACGTTATGCGGTTCGCGTCGAGGCCAATCCTCGCGAGTTGGCCAATCGTGGTTTGACGATGGATGATGTGGCCAACGCGATTCGTTCCACCAACTCAAACGCGGCGATGGGACAAATCCAGGGTCCCAATCAAACCCTAATCATCGAGGCGAACACACAACTCCAATCAGCGGCGGAGTTCCGGTCGTTGATTGTGACGGTGAAGAACGGCGTCCCGGTCTACCTGCGTGATGTTGCCAATATCCGAGATGGCTCGGAAAACGAACGCGGCCTCAGTCGGTACAACGGTATCCCTTCCGTCATTTTGGGTGTGCAACGACAACCCGATGCCAACACGGTCGCTGTGATTCAGGCGATCTATGCGGCCATGCCAAAGCTCAAAGAGCAGCTACCGCCCGACGTCAAACTGCACGCTCTGAATGACCGTGGCGAATCGATTCGCGAGGCGCTGCACGACATTTACTTCACACTGGCCCTTACGATCGCGCTGGTGGTGTTGGTTATTTTTCTGTTCTTGCGGCGGTTGTCGGCAACCATCATTCCAACGTTATCGATCCCTGTGTCGCTGATTGCAGCGATGTCGTTGCTGTACTACATGGATTACAGCCTCGACAACATATCCCTGCTTGGCATCACGCTGGCGGTCGGTCTGGTGGTGGACGATGCGATCGTGATGTTAGAGAACATCGTGCGGCATATTGAAGACGGTATGGCGCCCTTCGCCGCAGCCATCAAAGGCGCACGGGAAGTAGCGTTCACCATCGTTTCGATTTCGATCTCTTTGGTCGCAGTGTTGATTCCTATCTTCTTCATGCCCGGCACACTGGGGCTGTTGTTTCACGAATTTGCAGTGATTGTGGGCTTGGCGATTTTGGTATCTGCGGTCGTATCGCTCACCTTGGTGCCCATGATGTGCAGCCGTTTCCTGAGGCATGAAACCGAAGCCGAGGCAAAACGCAGCGTGGCTTACCGCAGCACTGCGTGGTTTGAGGTGATCTTTCAGGCCACCTTACGCGGATACGCCCGCGCGCTTGACTGGGCACTCGCCCACCGCATGACCATGCTGGGCGCCACCATCGGAAGCTTGGCGCTCACCATTTATCTCTTCACAGCGATGCCGAAGGGCTTCTTCCCCGAAGAGGATATTGGGCAAGTCATCGCGACCGTCGTCGGCAGCCAAGACGTGGGGCCAGAGGCCATGCAACGACAGCTCGATCAAGTGGCTCAACGCACACAAAACGTCGCCGCTGTGGGCGATTTAGCGGCTGCCGTCTTTGGTGGCAGCACGGGCCGCATGTTCATCTCCCTCAAGCCGAAGTCAGAGCGAGAGGATATGAAAGCCGTTTTGGGACAGTTGCGTCGCGCGGCAGGTAGCGTCCCGGGCGTTAAGGTATTTTTCACACCCTTGCAAAACTTGCGTGTCGGCGGCCGTTTGAGCCGTAGCCGCTACCAATACACGCTACAAAGTGTGAATGGCTCAGACTTGGGGATTTGGGTCGATCGTGTGTCTGATGCGATGAAGGCCGACGCGCGCTTCACAGATGTGAACTCTGACGCCGAGAACAATGCCCTGCAGGCCGAGTTAGTGATCGACAAAGAGCGCGCACAGCGATTGGGGATCAACAGCCAAGCGCTCCGCAACATGATGTACTCAGCCTTTGGTGAGCGCCAAGTGGCGAGTATTTACACCGATAGTGGTACCTGGGCGGTGATCCTCACAATCGATAACCCCAAGGGTCAAAGTGAACTGGATTTAATGCAGGTACACATGCGCACCGCAACAGGTGAATTGGTGCCACTCAGTGCGTTCGCCACGGTCAAGCGAAGCTTGGGGCCGACCAGCGTGAATCACCAAGGTCAGTTGCAAGCCGTAACGGTGAGCTTTAACTTAGCGCCAGGTGTTCCTTTGGGTGACGCCACCAAGGCGCTTGAAGGCTATGTCAAAGACATGAAGATGCCCCCCAGCATCATCACCTCTTACGGAGGTGATGCCGCCGTATTCCAATCCTCACAGACGAGTCAAGTGGTGTTGTTGGTTGCAGCGTTGGTCGTGATTTATATCCTACTGGGTATGCTTTACGAGAGCTTTATCCACCCCATCACCATTTTGGCGGGGTTACCGTCGGCGGTTGTTGGCGGCTTGTTAACGCTACAATTTTTCGACAAAGATCTGACCATCATCGCGACCATCGGCTTGCTGATGCTGATCGGTATTGTGAAGAAAAACGCGATCATGATGATCGACTTTGCCCTCCAAGCACAACGCGAGGAGGGTAAGTCGCCGGTCGATGCGATGCGTCAGGCTTGCCTGCTGCGATTCCGTCCCATCATGATGACCACCCTCACCGCTGCAATCGGTGCCTTGCCGATCGCGCTGGGTGCCGGCGCTGGTGCTGAGTTGCGTCAACCGCTGGGCCTGGCGGTTGTCGGTGGTCTGATTCTGTCCCAGGTCGTGACGCTGTTTATCACGCCGGTGATTTACGTGTTACTCGACCGCTTCAGCGGCACCGGACCGATCACGAAGGCTGCCTAGTCGTATATAACCGTCGCTTCTTGCTGGTGTGCCTGGGCGCACCAGCTCGCAAGCGCGGCGTCGCTGGGGTAAAACCGTACCTGCTCGCCCAGCGCCAAATCACATAGGGCCTGATCACGCAGCACGCGCAGGCGCACGCGCAAACCGCGGTCGATGTCACCATGCTCGGTGACCTCGCGTTGAGGTGGGAATTCACGCAGCAACCGACTCACGTCAGGGGCTTGACCATTGACCTTAACTTGCAGGTATTTACCAAAGCGACAACGCGCATCTGGCAAGCTCCAGAGCTTCTGAACTTTCAGTCGTAACCCCCCTGAGAAACGATCAGGTTGCGCCACCACTTGCGCCACGACGAACTCATCGTCCTTGATGAGGTGGCGATACTGGTTAAGCATCGCCTCGTCCACCGACGCCTCAATAGTGCCACTCTTGTCGTCGAGTTTAAAAATTCCCAATCGGCCTCGTTGCCCATTGATCACCCGCAAATCCGCGACGATACCGGCAAGGACGATGGGATCACGCGAGTCCACCAAATCGGCAATTTTCAACTTCACAAAGCGGCGCACCTCACCCGCCACCTCGTCAAACAGGTGACCCGACAAGAAAAAGCCAACAGCCGACTTTTCGTGTGTCAACCGCTCTTTCACACCCCAAGGCACCACCGACACCAATGGTGGTTCTTGCGTGCTGGAGCCGTGGTCATCATCGCCCATGTCAAACAGGCCCACTTGATTCGCATTGGCCGCCTGTGCCGCAGCATATTCGAACGCTGTTTCTACACTGGCCAGCAAACTGGCACGGTTGAGGTCAATGCTGTCGAAAGCACCGGCCTTGATAAGGGCCTCCACGGTGCGCTTGTTCATGCGTTGCTTGTCGATGCGCGCAGCAAAGTCAAACAAGGACTTGAACGGGCCATCAGCCTCGCGCGCCGCAACCATTGCCTCAATCGCTTGCTCACCAGTCCCTTTAATCGCACCCAGTCCATAGCGCACCGAACGGTCAGAGACGGGTTCAAAACGGTAGGTTCCACGGTTCACATCAGGCGACTCAAACGCGATGCCCATGGCTTGCGCATCGGCAAACAAAACACTGAGTTTGTCGGTATCCCCCATTTCGATGGTCATATTGGCGGCATAAAACTCGGCGGTGAAATGCACTTTCAACCAAGCCGTGTGATAGGCCAACAATGAGTAAGCAGCAGCGTGCGATTTGTTAAAACCGTAGCCTGCAAAACTTTCCATCAAATCGAAAATTTCGTCGGCTTTATCTTGAGAAATATTCTGCTTGGCGGCACCCGCTCGGAATAGCTCGCGCTGCTTGACCATCTCCTCAAGCTTTTTCTTACCCATTGCGCGCCGCAACATGTCCGCGCCACCCAATGAGTAGCCCGCCAGCACCTGCGCCACCTGCATCACCTGCTCTTGGTAAACCATGATGCCGTAGGTCTCAGACAGCACAGACTCAACCAAGGGGTGGGGATAGATAACTTCCTCTCGTCCATGCTTCCGAGCAACAAACGTCGGAATCAAATCCATTGGTCCTGGTCGATAGAGCGCGTTGAGGGCGATCAAATCCTCCAACCGGCTGGGCCGCGCATCTCGCAACATGCCTTGCATACCTCGGCTTTCGAACTGGAACACAGCCTCTGTTTGACCGCGCGAGAACAACGCATACACCTTCGGATCGTCGATGGGGACCGTCTCGAAACTGAAATCGGATTGTCCGGGGTGCCGCGCCCGAATGAAGTCGCGGGCCAACTCCAAAATGGTCAGCGTTGCCAGCCCCAAAAAGTCAAACTTAACCAAGCCGACGTCTTCCACATCGTCTTTGTCAAATTGACTCACCGCCGCATCACTACCGGGTTGTTGGTACAACGGGCAAAAATCAGTCAACTTACCAGGGGCGATCAACACACCCCCAGCGTGCATGCCGACGTTTCGCGTCATGCCTTCAAGCTTTTGCGCCATGTCCAGCAGCGTACGAACGTCTTCCTCACGCTCCAAACGCTCTGCCAATTGAGGTTCTTGCTTGATCGCCTCTGCGATGGTGATATGGGTGCCCGGCTTGTTTGGGATGAGCTTGGAGATCCCATCGCAAAAGCCGTAGGCAAAGTCCATCACACGCCCGACGTCTCGAATCGCTGCACGCGCAGCCATTGAACCAAAGGTCGCAATTTGACTGACCGCTTCGCGACCGTATTTTTCCTTCACATACTCGATCACACGGTCACGATTCGATTGACAGAAGTCGATATCAAAGTCAGGCATCGAGACCCGCTCGGGGTTCAAGAATCGCTCAAACAGCAAATTGAATTCGAGCGGATCGAGATCGGTAATCCCGAGCGCATACGCCACCAAAGAGCCCGCACCCGAGCCACGGCCCGGCCCCACCGGGCAACCATTGTTCTTTGCCCAAGCGATGAAGTCCCCCACGATCAAGAAGTAGCCCGGGAACCCCATGTTGAGGATGGTGCCAATCTCAAAGTCGAGACGCTCGATGTACCGCGGTGCTTCGGCGGCACGCTTTTCGGGGTCGGGATAGAGGTGTACCAGTCGGCGCTGGAGGCCCTCATGCGACAACTGCTTGAAGTAGTCCGCCATTGGCATGGGGGTGCCATCAACCAAGGGGGTCGGAAAATTCGGTAACTGCGGCTTACCCAGCGTCAGCGTCACGTTACAGCGCTTGGCAATCTCGACGCTGTTGTCCAACGCCGCCGGTAAATCGGCAAATCGCGCCTGCATCTCTTCGGTGGACATGAAGTACTGCTCTCGCGTGAATCGCCGCACCCGCCGGCGATTAGCCAGCATCTCTCCGTCCGCGATACATACCCGCGCCTCGTGACTCTCATAGTCATCGGGCGCCAAAAACTGCACTGGATGCGTCGCCACAACCGGCAAACCTAAACGCACGGCTAGTGGGATACACGCCATCACGTGGCGTTCATCGTCTTCACGACCTGCGCGCTGAATCTCCAAATAAAAACGGTGCGTAAAGGTCTCTGCAAGGCAAAGCGCCAACTGGCTTGCCCGCGTGTGGTCGCCCGCCATCAGGGCACGACCTACAGGCCCCGCCTGTGCGCCGGACAACACGATGAGGCCTTCATTCAGCTCTTGTAACCAGGTCCAATGAACGGCCGCTTGATCACGCCCTGAGCCCTGGGTCCATGCGCGCGCCAACAGCTCACAGAGGTTCAAATAGCCTTGGTTGTTTTGGACCAGAATCAGCAGGCGCGACAAGACAGGAAGTTGACCCGGCAAGGGCGAGTGAGCCTCACCATCCTGCGGCATACCGATCACATTGATGTCCGCACCGATCAGAGGCTTGACGCCCGCCGCACGCGATTTTTTGTAAAACTTAACCGCTCCAAACAAGTTGTTCAGATCGGTAATGGCCAACGCAGGTTGGTTGTTTTCAGTCGCTGCTTTGATGGCGTCAGGGACACGAACGGCCCCATCGACGACCGAAAATTCGGTGTGCATCCGCAGATGAACGAAGGGGTGTAGCGTGGTCATTCGCCCTATTTTAGAGACTTGTTTTCCGGGTGGAACACCCCGCGGTTCAGATCGCGAAATTTAACCGCAAAGGCTTATTTCGTTAAGACGTCAAGCACGTCCGAACGGAACTCGCGTCGGTACAAAATAAACACCACTGCCGCGCTCCCCAAAATAAATGCAGGCCCAGAGAAGACCCACGCCATTGCGGCAAAACTCATGTAGTACGCCCGCAAGCCGCTGTTGAAGGCCTCGGCCGCCAACCCCACCAGTGCGCTGGCACGTTTAGCGTGCTTTTCACGGTCGAAAGTGCCATCGGCAAACGCCGCGGGCGGCGGCATTGACCCAATTGCCAAGGCCACAAAGGTATAGAGGCGCATTGACCAACTGAAACGGAAGAACGCGTAAACAAAAATCCCAATTAGCAGGAGTAGCTTGAGGTCAAACACCTCCACACTGGTGCTCCGCACAAAAGGAATGCCTTCCACCAAGGCATTGACGCGGTCAGATGCGCCCATGACGGCCAAAAGACCACCGATGATAATGATCGTCGTCGAGGAAAAAAACGTGGGCGTTGCAGAGAGGTTTTGCGTGATCAAACCATCCAGCATGCGGGGATCACGGTCAGTGGCCTGCAACAGCCAGTAATGGCGGTAAACATTGGTTCGGTGCAGCAGTGTGGTGCCATCAGCGTGGCCCCGCCCTGCGTACCAGGCATAGCCCGCCCAGCTTCCAAAGAAGGCTAAGAGGGCTATCCAATCAATCAGCGGGAGAAACTCAAATACGCTCATGCGAGCATCTTATAAGTTAGACGGCCAATTTGCCCGCAATTTCCGCTACTCGGGCACCATATTTTTTGGCGGTCTCGAGATCTCCGTCAGGAATCGCGGCAGCAGACTCGGTATTACCCACCTGCGCCATCAAGCCTGAGTTGGAGCCCAAACGGTTGATCGTGCCGTCCCCCATCTCGGCTTGCCCCACCCACACCATGCCGTGCTGCATGGCGAGCGTGATGAAGTATTGAATGGTTGAGAGCTTGTCGCCACTGAGGTGACCAGAAATAGTGAAACCACCCGCGACTTTGCCCTGCCACTTGCCGGCGAACCAGCGCTTTGAAGACAGATCTGCAAACTTCTTGAACTGCCATGCAGCCATACCCATGTAGGTTGGCGATCCCATGATGATGGCATCAGCCGCGTCCAATGTTTCCCATTGCGCATCGGTGAGATTACCGTCCGCATCGATTTCGATGAGGGGCGCACCTGCACCCTGGGCGACGTATTCCGCCACACGCTGTGTGTGTCCGTAGCCTGAGAAATAAACGACTGCTGTTTGAGCCATGAAAAGTCCTATGAGAAAGGTTGATGAAAAAAGATTGCAGTCGGTAAGTTGAAGGTCGAAATTGAAAAATCAAGTGTCAACCACGAGAGAAAGAAGCGTTAAGTTCACCCATCGCGCCGTCTTGATAGGCTTGGATGTAATTGACGATGTCTTGTTTGGTATTGCCGGTAAAGGGGCCATGGGGAAAGACGGGTTCATTCAGTGGCTTACCGTGAAACAAAACACCACGTAAACCAGCGGCACCCGCATGCAGCTGCACAAAGGGCACCTCGGATTGGTTGGCACCCGCCCACAAAACGGAGACCGGTTGACTAACCGTTTGATCGCCAACCACCAAATCACCGGCGTGCCATATGAAGAAAACGTTATGGTCGACCGGTACCGGCAGGCGAACCTGCCCGTTCGCATCAACCGTGACGTCCAGAATGCCCACATGTGTCGCCCAACGCGGGTCGTCGTCGATGGGGGAATGGGCGGTGCTCCCGGGTAACGATCCAGCGACAGCCACCACGGTCGCATCATCGACCCGGCCTGCTGGCATGGCGTCACGCTTAACCTTGAACACCGCGGCGTCCATGTACTTCTTCTGCTTCGCCATGTTGACAAAAATTTGCAAGCCAACGGCGGGTTGACCAATCACTGAGGGCGTTTCCTCATGAATGATGCCTTTGCCGGCCTGCGTCCAGTGCAGATCGCCTGCTTCGATGATGGAGTCGTCACCCATCGAGTCCCGGTTACGCACGCCGCCCGGCGAGTCGCTGAACAGCAATGTGATTGCACTCATACCACCGTGCGGGTGGGGCAAGAAAAAGCATTCGGGCATGTTGAACGCATCGATTCCCAAAAAAGGATCGATCAGCGCGGCGGGCTCAACCCTCAGCATGTGCGCAAAAGTCTTTGCATCAAACGCGTGGTGCGGCATTTCGCTCACACGGGCAATGGCGCGCGCGGCCGCTTGTTGGTCAATGTCAGTCGTCATAGCAGGCTCCTTGTTTTGAGTTGCGTTGGGCATTTACGCGGCGAGGTCAAACAACAGGACCTCGGCGTCCTTACCACCTTCAAATTTCAAGTCGGATTCATCGGCAACCAATAGACCATCGCCTTGGTTCAGCGCATGACCGCCGACCGACACATTGCCGCGCACCACCTGCACGTAGGCTTTACGCTGTGGGTTGAGTGCAATCGACGTCGCTTCAGCGCCATCAAACAGGCCGCTGTATATCCGGGCATCGCTGTGAATCGTCACCGCACCATCGGCTCCGGCCGGGTCTGCGACGAGGCACAGCCGGCCCCGCTTGGTGTCCGCTGTGAAGTGTTTTTGCTCGTAGCTGGGTTGAATTCCTGCCGTGTGGGGCAACAACCAGATTTGCAAGAAATGCGTCTCCTGGTTGGCCGCGTGGTTGAACTCACTGTGCATCACACCGGTGCCCGCGCTCATCCGTTGCACGTCACCTGGGGGGATACCGGTCACGTTGCCCATGTTGTCTTTGTGTGCCAAGTTACCCGAGATCACATAGCTGACGATTTCCATGTCTTGGTGACCATGGGTACCAAAGCCGGTTCCGGCCGCGATGCGGTCTTCATTGATGACGCGCAAATTACCCCACCCCATGAACTGGGGATCAAAGTAGGAGGCAAATGAGAACGTGTGCTGACTCTTTAGCCAACCGTGATCGGCTTGGCCTCGCTCGGCCGCGCGACGAATTTGCAACATGACGACATTCCTTTCAGACTTTAATTTGCACGTTTGAACCAACGCAGGAGCCTGATTTTACGGACTATCATCCAAATAATTATGCAATAAATTGTAGAATATCATCAAATATTTTGAATATGCAGGCGCCACATGACAAACTACCGCAATGCCTTGTCGCCAGAAAATCTGCACCTGCTCGCTACCGTAGCCAGCGAAGGGAGCTTGGCTGCTGCCGCCCGTCAACTGGGCCTGGTGCCCAGCGCGCTCACCTACCGGTTACGACAAATGGAGGAGCAGCTCGACGTCCTGTTGGTGGATCGTTCCTCCAGACGAGCCCAACTCACGCCTGCGGGTCACGCACTCAAAGATGCAAGCGCCCACTTACTGACCGAACTGGAGTCAGTGGCACTGCGCGTCAAGCGCGTGGCCACCGGTTGGGAGGCGCAATTGGTCATCGTGGCAGACGATGTGATCAATAAAACACCGCTCCTGGAGTTGCTCGATGCGTTCTACCAGCTCGGTGCGCCGACGCGTATCAAGTTGCAAGTGGAAACACTCAGCGGCACCACCGAGTCGCTCACCAGCGGCGTCTCGGACTTGGCGCTCGGCATCATGTCAGAGACGGCACAGTTCGCAGGGATTCGACATGCCCCGCTCGGCGATGTGCCATTTGTGTTCGCCGTCGCCAAGCACCACCCATTAGCCGATGCCCCAGAGCCATTGACCGATGCCCAGCGGGCACCGTATCGCGTCGTCAGCGTCGCCGACTCCGGCGCTGGTGGGAGCGCGATCAGCGTGGGCATTTTGGCGGGACAAGACACCTTGGCGGTGCCCAGCATGGCATTGAAATTGGCCGCGCAACTGGCTGGTTTAGGCTGCGGTTACCTCCCCGAACCGCTGGCGAGACCCCACATCGCCAGTGGGGCGTTGGTGGCGAAAGCAGTGGAGCAACCTGCGCGCATCGCCCGTGTCGCTTACGCGTGGCGCGCTGCCTCGAATGGCCAAACAGGCCGCGCCCTGCAATGGTGGCTGGACCAATTGAAGCACCCGGCAACCCGCGCAGCACTCAGCGGCGGTTAGTGCGTCGCGTCAGGGTTTAAAATACAGCCCTTCACAGCGCCCAGCGCGTCACCTCCTCCTCTCGCGCGTCGGGTCTCCCCTACCGTGCACCTTGCCAACCGGCTGCCCAGCGGGCAACCTTGCACGAATCACTCGTATGAATCAGCTTCGCCAAGAATGGCTCTCGAACACCCGTAACGACCTGCTCGCCGGACTCGTTGTCGCCCTCGCCCTCATTCCTGAGGCGATCGCATTCTCAATCATCGCCGGCGTTGATCCCAAGGTGGGGTTGTATGCCTCGTTTTGTATCGCCTTCGTCAGTGCGTTCATGGGCGGCCGTCCGGGCATGATTTCGGCAGCCACCGGGGCAATGGCCTTGCTGATGGTGATGCTGGTTAAAACCCATGGTTTGCAATACCTGTTGGGCGCCACGATCCTGACGGGGTTGCTTCAAATATTGGCCGGCTGGCTGCACTTGGGCACATTGATGCGATTCGTCTCGCGCTCGGTCATCACTGGATTTGTCAACGCCCTGGCTATTCTGATTTTCATGGCGCAATTGCCGGAATTGATCAATGTCAGTTGGGTGGTGTACGCCATGACGGCTGCGGGTTTGGGCATCATTTACCTGTTTCCCCTGCTGACCAAAAGTATCCCGTCGCCATTGGTCACCATCGTGGTGTTAACGGCTGTCGCAATCGGGTTTGGGCTCGATATCCGAACGGTCGGTGACATGGGTGAACTGCCTGATAGCCTGCCCGTCTTTTTATTCCCCGACATGCCGCTCAACTGGGAAACCTTGACCATCATTTTCCCAGTCTCGGCAACCATGGCGGTGGTCGGCTTGTTGGAGTCGATGATGACGGCCTCAATCGTTGATGACCTGACCGATACCCCCAGCGACAAAAACCGCGAATGTGTGGGTCAAGGCCTGTCGAATATCTTCTCGGGTTTCATGGGGGGTATGGCTGGTTGCGCCATGATTGGGCAATCCGTCATCAACGTGAAATCCGGCGGACGTGGACGCTTGTCCACCCTTACCGCGGGCGTTTTGCTGTTGATCATGGTGGTGTTTTTAGGAGACTGGGTTGCGCGCATTCCCATGGCCGCGCTGGTCGCCGTCATGATCATGGTGTCAATCGGCACCTTCAATTGGGCGTCGATCCGCAACCTTGGCACCAACCCAAAAAGCTCCAGCGTGGTGATGTTGGCCACCGTTGTGGTGGTCGTCGCCACACACGATTTGGCCAAGGGCGTGCTGGTGGGCGTGCTGCTCTCAGGATTTTTCTTCGCCCACAAAGTGGGACGCGTGTTGCATGTCAGCTCGCAGGCTGACGCGGACGGCACCGCACGCGCTTACACCATCACGGGACAGGTATTCTTCGCGTCGAGTGAGCGATTTGTAAACGCCTTTGACTACCGCGAGGTCATTGACGCCGTGCGCATCGATGTCTCACAAGCTCACTTCTGGGATGTCACTGCGGTGAGTGCACTCGACAAAGTGGTCACCAAATTCCGCCGAGAAGGCACCGATGTCGAAGTGATCGGACTCAACGAGGCCAGCGCGACGTTGATCGACCGCTTTGGCACCCATGACAAAGGCGACGCCGCACCTGCCAGCGCGCACTAAAGGGGATACCGAATGCTCGATACACATCAAAAAATCATTGCCACCGTTGACCAATCCGACCACAGTGAGGGCGTTGCAGGGGGTGCCATCTGGGCGGCCAGTCGGCTCAACGCGCCGGTGGAGTTTCTTCATGTCCTCGACCGCCATTTGGAGCGCGCTGAAAGCGAGGATCACAGTGGCGCGCTGGGTATGGATGCCCAAGAAACACTGCTTGAATCCCTGTCGCAAGAGGATGCCTCGCGCAGTAAGATGGCGCGCGAGCAAGGACGTTTGTTTTTAAACAAACTCCGCGGCCACGCCGCCGCGCAAGGCCTTGCAGATATGGATACCCGTTTGCGCCACGGACGTCTCACAGAGACCTTACTGGAGTTGGCGCCAACCGCAGGGCTGGTCGTCATCGGGCGACAAGGCGAGACCACCATCAAGGCAGGACAAGCCACTGCCGTCAGCCGAACCGTGAACGAATTGATTCATGCGCTACCAGTACCGGTGCTGTTGACCCTCAAGACCTTCACGCCCCCCAAACACGTATTGGTGGCATTTGATGGGCGACGGGCCACGCGCGATGCGGTTCGCGCCATCGCCACCAGCCCTTTACTTGCCGGGCAATCCATTCATCTGTTGATGGCGGGTCGAACCGGTGGTGGTTTGCAGCGAGACCAAGACAAACAACTGGAATGGGCGCATACGCTGCTGACAGCGAATGGGTTTTCAGTAACCACCGAGCGAAAGCCGCTAGAGGCTGCGATCGCGATTGCCGGTCATCTGCGCACGCAACCGGTCGATTTATTGGTGATGGGAGTCGGTAAGCGCTCGGCCATTCGTCAATGGTTTCGGAGCAGCGATACCGCCGAGATTCTGCGTGTCAGTCAGGTTGCGACCTTGATCGTCCGCTAATCGCCGGCTGGAGGTGGCTCGGTATCTGTTTCCGAGTGACCATCCGGTGACCATGGCTCCGCGACGTTTTTGTACACGCGCGCGGTCGCCTTGGGCTCAATCGAGATAAACAACGCGATCGCTCCATCGGCCACCAAAGTGTTGATGCGCTCAGTCAATTGCTGCGGGTGAACCGGTTCGGCGCTGGCCTCGTCGGCACCTAACAAGCAAGCGAAATTCCAAAAATGCGTACCCGCTGGCAGTTCACGCGCACGACAACGTTTGATGTATTTGCGAATTTCATTTTTTGCCGCATCCAGCAACCGGTCGGGGTTTTTGCCGGGGACACGTAAATCGAAGGTTTTTCTCATGCGCCTATAGTAACCGCGCGCACCAGAGCGAATGGCAGGCGCCCCTATAATTTTTCATGGTTTCCACGACTCCTTTCAAGCGCCTCTTGCCCCGCGTCCTCGTCACGCTGGCAATGCTATGCGGCGGTCTACCGACCGTCGCCATGGCGGCAGAAGCGCACATTGCGGTCGCCGCCAATTTCACGGCGCCGATGCGTGCCCTCGTACAGCAATTCAGTGCGCGGTCCCCCCACACGATACGGGTTGTCACCGGCTCAACGGGCAAACTATACAGTCAAATTTTTCATGGCGCACCCTTCGACGCCTTTCTATCCGCCGATCAAACCACAGCAGCGCGCCTGAACAAAGATGGCCTCACGGTGGCCAACAGCACGTTCACCTATGCCGAGGGGCGACTGATTTTCTGGCGTCGAGGCGGTGAGCGGACGAATGGTGTCGGAGGCGATAACAACCTACCCCCTTGGGAGGCTATCAAGCGCCGTGATTTTTCGCACATCGCTATCGCCAACCCCAAGCTTGCACCCTTCGGAAAAGCCGCTGTGCAGGCATTGCAACGGGCCGGGGTATATGAGGCGGCGCAGCGTGCGCTGGTTTACGGCGAGAGCGTCACGCAGGCGCATCAATTTGTAGCGGCAGGCGCGGCGGATGCTGGCTTTATCTCGCTGTCGCAAGTTTGGCGGGATGGTCAACTCATCAGCGGACAAGGCTGGTTAGTGCCCGCCCGTTGGCATGACCCGATTCGCCAAGACGCGGTATTGTTGAAACGAGGGGCCAGCAATCAAGCGGCCATCGCCTTCATGGCGTTTTTAAAGACAGCGGCAGCAAAGCGAACATTGGCGCAGTTTGGTTACATAGAATAGGCGCATGGACCCCACCGACGCTGCCTTCACACCCGCCACTTGGCAGGCCATCGGCCTGACCCTGCAGCTGGCCAGTGTCACCACGGTCATCCTTCTTTTGATTGCGACACCCATTGCTTGGTGGCTGTCGCAAACCACCTCACGCTGGCGCGCGCCGGTTGGTGCAATCGTTGCCCTTCCGTTGGTCTTACCGCCCACTGTTTTGGGGTTTTACCTGTTAACCCTCCTGAGTCCCCAAGGCCTCGTCGGTACTTGGTTTAGCGAATGGGGTGTGGGACGGTTGACCTTTAGCTTCACGGGGCTGGTCATTGGATCGGTCATTTTTTCACTGCCCTTCGCCGTGCAGCCCTTGCAGCATGCCTTTCAGGCCATCGGTCGACGGCCCTTTGAAGTTGCCGCGACGCTGCGCGCCAGCCCCGTTCGTCAGTTTTTCACGGTTGCATTGCCACTGGCTCGCCCTGGTTTCTTGACCGCAGCTATATTGAGTTTTGCGCACACGGTCGGTGAGTTCGGTGTGGTGCTGATGATTGGCGGCAACATCCCCGGCGAGACTCGGGTTGTTTCGACCCAAATTTACGAGCATGTTGAAGCGATGGAATACGGCCAAGCCCATTGGCTGGCGGGCGCCATGGTGGTCTTTTCATTTACCGTATTGGTCGGCTTGTCCTGGTTACACCGGCGAAGCGGTGCGGGGACGCACGGCGCCGATAGCACCACGCTGATACGCGGCGGATCCACTCCCACGGAACCCCGCACATGAGCCCAACCATCGACATCCGTCTCACCCTGCCAAGGGCGGACTTCACGCTGTCGGTTGACCTGCAGTTGCCTGGCCATGGCATCACGGTTATTTACGGCGCATCTGGCAGTGGCAAAACCAGCCTGCTACGCGCCGTCGCCGGCCTTGAGCGCCCGAACGGCGCGCGTATAGCCGTGGGTCAGACATGTTGGCACGACGATGCGACAGGTGTTTATCTGCCGACTTGGCGTCGCCCAATCGGCTATGTCTTTCAGGAGGCCAGCCTCTTGCCGCATCTCAATGTCCGCCAAAATCTATGCTACGGGCTGCCCCCGGGTCAGGATGAAAGTGGTTTAGAGGCTTCGATCGATTTGCTGGCACTGGGTCCATTGATGCAGCGCAGTGTTCACGCCCTATCTGGCGGCGAACGTCAGCGTGTTGCGATAGGACGGGCCTTAGCCACTCAACCGAGCTTGCTGCTGATGGATGAACCGCTGGCGGCCATTGATACCCAAAAACGCGCGGAGGTGATGCCTTGGCTAGAACGTCTGCGTGATCAACTGGGTATACCCGCGCTTTATGTGACCCATAACACCGAAGAGGTCACGCGCCTTGCTGACCACCTGGTCGTCTTACACCGAGGCACTGTAAAGGCCAGTGGTGAACCCAATGACGTGCTGACCAACGCGGCACTCAACTTGCAATTGGGTGACGACTTGGGCGCCGTTGTTCGCGGTACGGTTATCGATTCTGCGCCCCAATGGCAAATGGCCGCGGTGCGTTTCAGTGGTGGTGACATCTGGGTCGTTGACGCTGCAAATACGCTGCAACCTGGGCAAACCGTCAACCTGCGGATGTTCGCAAAAGATATCAGCATAGCCTTGGATGCGCCGTCACCGGAACGCCGTAGCAGCATTCAAAATGTTTTACCGGCAACGATCATTGGTCTCGACAGCCCAGTGGGGCAGCCCTTTGTGTTGGTCAGCCTGCGTTGCGGCGAGGCTCGGATGCTGGCGCGCATCACGCGACGTGCGCTTGAAAGCCTCGGATTAACTCTGGGGCAAACCGTACACATACAGATCAAATCGGTTGCGATGGTGGCCTGATCCTCAGACTAGAATGAAGCCCGCGCACTGCTATCCCCACTTGGTAAAACCGCAGCGGCAAGGATGCATATGAAACTGTTTTTTTGGCTCATCAGACTCGTCATCTTTTTGATCGTGCTGGTTTTCGCGCTCGGCAATCAAAATGAAGTGACCGTACACCTCGTGCCAGGCTACACCTGGACGACTGCGCTGATATGGGCGTTAGCGGTCGCTATTCTGCTGGGTATCGCGCTGGGTATCTCGGCCATGATGCCCCTGTGGTTGAAGCAGCGCCGCTTGGCCATACAAGCTAACAAACAACTGAAGCTTCAGGCGACAGCTTTACCCGCCGCCCCCACCGGCAAGCCCAACCCAACAGACAGCGATGAGCTTGGTATTTGATATCACCACCCTGTTGTGGTTGCTACCCCTGGTCTTCGCCTTGGGTTGGATCGCCTCACGGGTTGACATCCGGCAATGGCGGCGCTCTGAGCAACAGGCACCGAAAGCCTATTTCCGAGGTCTGAATTTCTTGCTCAATGAGCAACAAGACCAGGCCATCGACTCTTTCATTGAAGCCGTTCAGCATGACCCTGAAACAAGCGAGCTGCATTTCGCACTGGGTAACCTCTTTCGTCGGCGGGGGGAATACGACCGTGCAGTTCGCGTCCACGAGCACCTATTGGCGCGCAGCGACCTGAGTAATGCCGATCGCCAACGCGCGCAACATGGCTTGGCGATGGACTTTCTGAAGGCTGGTCTGCTTGATCGTGCGGAGGGCGCTTTTCGGAAACTCGAAAACACCCCATTTGCAACCGAGGCGCAATTGGCGTTGCTAGCGATTTTTGAGCGTAGTCGAGATTGGGAAAAAGCCATCGAAATCGCCAAGCGTCTTGAATCCGGCGAACAGGGTAGCTTCCGCGTTCGTCGTGCGCACTACCACTGTGAACTCGCCGACGTCGCACTGCAAGCAGGGCAAACGGACACCGCGATGGCGGCCCTTGAACAAGCGATACAACTTGCACCCGAGTCGCCCCGCGCGTACCTCGCCATCAGCGCTCTTCAGGCCGCACAAAGCGAGACTTCTGCCGCCCTCGAAACCCTGTTCAAACTCGCACGACGCGCGCCCAGTGCGACACCATTGATTGCGCAGCGTTTGGTCGGGCTGGCTACGACCCCAGATGCGCGTGACCGCGTGCGTCAACAGTTACAAAGTTTTGACCAACTCGGTCCGAGCCTCGATGTGACGCTGGCCCTCAGCGCGCTGGACGCCGCCGAGGCCACAGGCCTACTCGTGCATCACCTTGAGCGCACCCCCTCACTCGCTACGGTTGCGCAACTGGTTAAGCAAGACCCGGCGGAAGTCCCAGCCCTTAACCACCCCTTGGTCTCACAGGCCATCAACCGCGCGGCTGCGCCTTTAACGCGTTACCGTTGTGCCGCTTGCGGCTTCGAGGCCAAGGCCTACTTTTGGCAATGCCCGGGTTGCCAGAGCTGGGATAGTTTCCCAGCCCGACGCGTTGAAGAGCTCTAGAAGCCGGTGTAACCCTTAGTCGTCTCAGGCGGCAGGGCGCTGGCGTGACGCGCCACAGAATGGGCTCACAACAGGTCAATCTCGGGCTGTTGTGATCTTCAAAGGAATCACGCATGCGTCACTTCATTACTGGCTTGTTCTTCTGCCTCGCCACCAGCCTGTCCCTCGCTGCGATGGATGTCAACAAAACCAACCAACAAGACCTTGAGTCGATCAAAGGCATTGGTCCCAAGGTGTCTCAGCTCATCATGACTGAGCGTGCAATCAAACCGTTTACCAGCTGGGATGATCTGATTAAGCGTGTCAAAGGCATCGGCCCCAAAGCAGCCATGCGCTTCAGCGAGGGGGGTCTAACCGTCGACGAAATGTCCTACAAACCCTGAGCGCAGGCGACCGTGTAACATCGCATCACTGACGCCAATCAAATGGGGGAGATGAGAGCATGTACACGGTCATCGCGTTATCAGCCGGGGCAACCATCGGTGCCATTGCGCGGTGGCAATTGGGTCTCTGGCTCAACGTCGCGCACACCAACAGCATCGGCTGGGGCACGCTCGCAGCTAACAGCTTGGGCGCCTACCTGATTGGGTTGGGATTCGTGTGGTTGCAAACTCAACCGGCCATCGATCCGGTTTGGCGGCTGTTTATCATCACCGGCTGCCTGGGCGCACTCACCACTTTCTCCACGTTTTCACTCGAGACGGTTCAGCTCTTACAAAACGGCCACATCGGCACTGCCGTCAGCAATGTTGTGCTGAACGTCGTCGCGTCATTGACGCTCACCTATGCGGGGTTACTCACCGGACGGTGGATTCACTGACGGTACGCCACAGACCAAGTCACCGGGGTCGTTCGGCGGGATTTCTCGCTGATTCTTCGCCTCGCCCACAGCCATATCGCGCGGCAAGACCACACCATTTTTCACCGCTAGGATTTCTGCCATCACGCTCACCGCGATTTCAGGCGGCGTCTTGCTGCCGATAAAGATACCAATGGGACCGCGCAACCCCTGCAAAGTTGCATCGGTTTGTTCAAAGTGGGTGATCATGCGTTGGCGACGCGACTCGTGATTCCGGCGAGATCCGATTGCACCCACATAAAAGGCAGGCGTGCTCAAGGCCTCCAACAAAGCCAAGTCATCCAGCTTGGGGTCATGCGTGAGGGCGACCACACAGCTGCGGGCATCTGGTTTGAACGCCAACACCTCGTCATCGGGCATGGTGTTAACGACTTTTGCAGCGGGCACGTTCCACGCGCCGCGGTATTCGTCTCGGGGATCGCAAACCGTCACCGTAAAACCGTTGAACAAAGCCATGGTCGCCAGGTACTCGCTCAGTTGTCCCGCGCCAATGATGAGCATGCGATACCCGGGACCAAAGGTATTGGTCAAGGCGGTATCCGTCAGGTCCAGGGCCGCTGGCACTGTGCATGGTGTCAAGGTGACAGCGCCTGTTGCCAAGGCTACCTCCCGCTGTACCAAGGCCCCGGCGTCGAGGTGTCCGATCAGCTGCTTGAGGGCTTCGGTATCGGGATCGAACTCGAGCAACAACTCCAAGGTGCCGCCGCAGGGTAATCCAAAACGGTGCGCCTCATCGGCGGTTACCCCATAGCGCACGCTTTGCGGTGCCCCCATGGGAATACAAGCGTCCACCGCGTTATAGGCCTGGCTGTAGCGGTTGATCAAGTCATCTTCGATACAGCCGCCAGATACCGACCCTACAACCGCGCCATCGTCACGCATGGCCATGATCGACCCCACCGGCCTTGGCGACGACCCCCATGTTCGTACAACGGTTGCCAGCAACGCTCGGCGTCCTTGCGCACGCCAATCGTGAATGGTTCGAAGGACGGTGATATCAAGATTTTCCATTTATGACTCGCATCAACCTCGCAGGAAACCCAACAACTGCGCCACCACGCTCGCTGCGATGACGGCGGGCTCTTTTCCGCTGATCGAGGGCAAGCCAATGGGGCAAGTGACTTGCGCGAGCTCGGCATCGGTAAACCCCCGCTCGCGCGCACGGTTAGAAAAACTGGCCCATTTGGTGGCACTGCCAATTAGACCAATAAAGCGCAAATCACCCTGTCGCCGTTGGCGCATCAGGCACGCCAACAGCACATCCAAGTCCTCGGCATGACTGAAACTCATGATGAGAACGAATGCGCCCGGCTTGATGTCCACGACGGCATCTTGCACAGGACTCATGTTTTCGGTGATTACCGATGGCTCGATGTCCGAGGGAAATATTTCGTCGCGGCTGTCGACCCACATCAGATCGAAAGGCAAGGGACGCAGCGCGCGCTCGATGGCTTGGCCCACATGGCCGCCGCCAAACAACACCACGGGGTGGCTGGGTGGCTTCAATCGTTGAAACAACGACTGCGCACTGGCAGCCGGCAGGTCTGACGGTAGGTAGACAAACTCCAAATCCAACGCGCCGCCACAACACTGCCCCAGGGATGGCCCCAACTTGAAATGTCGTTTGGTCGGCCCTTGCGGCGGGTCGCTGAGCAACGCCCTTGCGTGGGCAATGGCTTCCCATTCGAGATGTCCGCCACCGACGGTACCAATCACGGTCGTCGCGGTCACCCCCATCCATGCGCCTTGCTCGCGCGGCACCGAGCCCTGCTGCTGCCCCACCGAGACGAGCAGCACCGGCTCAGTACCCACACACGCGCGCAAGCGGGCTAAATCAGTGTTCGCCACGCGAGCCCGAGCGCTCTGGTTTAAGCGCGCTTGATGGCTTCACACGCCATCAAAACCGCCTCAGGTGTCGCCGGCGCATCCATGCGTACCACTTTGCCCGGTGCTACAGCGCCGACGGCATCACGCAAAGAGAAGTAAGCCGACAACGCCAACATCAGGGGGGGCTCCCCGACCGCCTTGCTGCGGAAAGGTGTGGGTTTGACGTTTTGGTTTTCGAAGAATGACACCTTGAAATGCTCAGGCACATCACCTGCAACCGGGATTTTGTAGGTGCTCGGGCCATGGGTCAGCAGCTTGCCTTTTTTATCCCAAATGATCTGCTCCATCGTCAGCCAACCCATGCCTTGAACATAGGCGCCCTCAATTTGCCCTTTATCAATCGCGGGGTTGATGGACTGACCTACGTCATGAACGATGTCGACCCCTTTGATCCACCACTCACCAGTGCGCGTGTCGATCTCGGTCTCAGTGACCGCCGCACCGTAGCAGTAGTAATAGAACGCTTTACCCTGCAACGTGGTGAAGTCATAGGCGATATCGGGTGTCATGTAGAAGCCGCTTGAGCTCAAGCTCACACGGTCCAGCCACGCTTGCTTGGCGAGGTCCTTCCAAGCCACAACTCTCTCGACGGACCCATCGGAACACTTCACCTCACCATTGGCAATGACCACCAACTCAGGAGCACAGCCCAGCATGTTGGCAGCGACCTTGATCAAACGTTCACGCAATGGGCCACACGCGTTATTCACCGCGGCGCCATTGATGTCTGCGCCACTGGAAGCCGCCGTTGCTGAAGCGTTGGGGACCTTCTGTGTATCGGTTGCCGTCACGCGGACCACCTTGACAGACGCTCCTAAGGCATCTGCGGCCACCTGTGCCATTTTGGTGTTCAGGCCCTGACCCATTTCGGTGCCACCGTGGTTCACCACCACAGAGCCGTCCATGTAGATGTTTACCAAAGCGCCGCCTTGATTCAGCATGGTCGCCGTGAATGAGATACCGAATTTCAAAGGCACCAGCGACAAACCACGCTTGCGATAACGGCTGTTGGCGTTGAAGTCCGCCACCGCTTGGCGACGCGCGGTGTAAGCACTTTCTTGCAGCAGTTGATCGATCAGCTTGTCAGCCACAAAGTCTTCAATCTGCTGCCCATACTGAGTGGTCATGCTGGCCGCGTCACCGGATACTGCGGGATCGCGGTACAGGTTCTTCAGGCGAATCTCGATGGGATCCTTACCCAGCGTCGTTGCGATCTCTTCAATGACGGTCTCGATGCCGAACATACCCTGTGGGCCACCGAAACCGCGGAATGCTGTCGCGCTTTGCGTATTCGTTTTACAGCGGTGGCTGATGATGTGCAGGTTGGGCAGGTAGTAGCAATTATCGATGTGCAAAACCGCTCGGTCATTCACCGGACCAGAAAAATCGCAGCTGTAACCACAACGTGATGCCAACTCGAAGTCGGCGGCGAGGATGTGCCCCTCTTCGTCAAAGCCCACGTCGTACTTGATGCGGAAATCATGGCGTTTGCCGGTGATCATCATGTCGTCATCGCGGTTCACGCGGAGCTTCACCGGACGCTTCAACTTATGCGCAGCCAATGCCGCACTTTGAGAAAAGATGCTGGCGTTACCTTCCTTGCCACCGAAGGCACCGCCCATGCGGCGGCAAATCACCTCTACATCGGCCGTGCTCAAATTGAGCGCCGAGGCGGCTTCGCGTTGGTTGCCATCCGGGTGTTGCGTTGACACGTACAAGGTCAATTGGCCATCCTCGCGGGGCACCGCGTAGCTGATGTGCCCCTCTAAATAGAACTGCTCTTGCTGACCGCACTCGGTCATGCCCGCGATTCGGCGTGGCGCGTTAGCCAGTACCCCGGCAGGGTTACCACGCGTGATGCCTTTGGCCGGCATGACAAACTGCTGCGCCGCCATCGCATCCTCAATCGTCAGAATCGCGGGCAACTCTTTGACGTTGACCTTGGCTTGATGCGCTGCCTCACGTGCGTAGAGCATGTCACGGGCCACCACCACGGCAACGGGTTGACCCAGGAACTGAACAGTCCCTTCAGCCAAAAAGGGATCGTCATGGATGATTGGGCCGCAGTTGTTCTCACCGGGAATATCTTTGGCGGTGTACACCGCAATGACGCCGTGCATTGCGAGCACAGCCTCGCGGTCAATGCCTTCACCAATCAGCTCACCATGCGCAACCGGTGATTTGATGATGGCGGCGTACAACGTACCCCGTTGCTCGGGAATATCGTCGGTGTAATCGGCCTCACCGGTGACGTGCAGGTGCGCGGATTCATGAATGAGCTCTTGCCCTTGATGACTGGCTTTTAGCAAACCTTTGATGTCGGTTGGTGCGTTCATGATTTAAGCCTCCTGCGCTGCGCCCGCAGCTTCTTCAACAAATTGCATAACCAGGTTTCGGGCAACCAATGAGCGGTAAGCCCAGGTTGCACGCAAGCCGTCACGCGCGGTAAAACTATCAGCGATCGCGGCGTCAATGGCATCCGCGGAAACGTCTACTGCGGTCTTTCCCTCAAGCAACGCCTCAATCTTGGGTGCGCGGCAGGGCGATGGCGCGAGGCCGTTATACGCAACCTTCACACCTGACATGCGATCACCGTTCAGTGTGAAGGACACCGCGCAGCAAGTGGCAGAGATGTCTTGCTCGAAGCGCTTCGATATTTTGTGTGCCCGGAATATTTGGTTGCTGCTTGGCTTAGGTAACACCACGGCCTCTACGAACTCACTGGGCTGCAGCACGTTTTGTTTCATGCCGGTGTAGAAGTTTTCAAGCATCACACTGCGCGTTGCTTTGCCTTTTCGCAAAGTCAAGCTGGCACCCAACGCCAACAAACAGGGCATCGTGTCACCGATGGGTGACCCATTGACGATATTGCCCGCCAACGTCGCAGTCGAGCGAATGGGCGGCGAACCAAAACGGCGAAGAACCTCCGCAAAGTCGGGGTAAGCCTGTGCAATCAAGACTTCGACCGTTGCCAAAGAAACCGCCGCGCCAATGGTCCACGCAGACGCGTCTTCGGTAACGGTGGCTAAGGCTTTCACGTTGCCGAGGTAGCAGATGTGCTTAGGCCGCGAGAACTGCTTGTTGACCTGCAATCCAATCTCGGTGCTGCCGGCCAGCAGTTGGGTTTCTGGAAATGTAGTCAGGTAAGCCGCAACCTCTTCGATGGTTGACGGCGACACAAACTCACTTCCTTTGCGCGTCCGCACCACTGGTTGAACAATGATGTCGCCATCAAGGCTAACGGTGGGGTGCTGCGGGCGACGAATATCTTTCAGCAGAGGCACATCCGCTCGGTCATCAACCTTGAGTGCGGCGGCGGGTTGGCTGCAAGCCTTCAAGGTCGCATCGATGATGGGAATGTAGCCCGTGCAACGGCACAAATTGCCGCTGAGCGCGTCGGCCACGTCTTTGCGGGTGGGTGTGGGGTTGGTTTGGACCATGTTGGTCAGGCTCATGACGATGCCCGGTGTGCAAAAGCCGCACTGCGAACCGTGACACTCGACCATGGCGGATTGCACGGGGTGCAGAGTCCCATCGGCCTTCTTTAGGCTCTCGACCGTTTTGACTGACTTGCCGTCCAAGGCCGGCAGTAACTGGATGCAACTGTTCACCGGCTTGTAATCGATGGCATCGCTGGCCTCATTCAATTCACCGACCATAATCACGCAAGCCCCACAGTCGCCCTCGGCACAGCCCTCTTTGGTGCCGGTGCGTTGGAGGTCTTCGCGCAGGTAGTCGAGCACGGTGGTGGTTCGACGCACGCCCTGCGCTTCGACGATTTGACCGTCTAGGACAAATCGGACGGTGTTGGTAACTTGGGTCATTGATGGCTTCCGAGACAAGGTGAGGTGGCGGGCAACACGCGGGCGAAGAGACGGCGCTGCCTAAAAAATGACTTAATATTTTAACTGTGGGATCGCTAAACTGCATTAAAAAAAATATGCCGAAAAGTGCTTACCTTTCAGCACCTTTTACGTTCAATTCAAACCCAAAATGAATGCTTAAATCTACCCTTTGCACCCCCCACCCTTAACGATTAGACTCGGCTGGTTTTACTTTGGCGTCTGGCCTTCATGCACATTTCTAACCCGTCCCAGCGCCAATCTAAGGCGTCTACAGTCGCTTATTGGCGCGCTGGATTTGGCGCTTGGGTGTTGCTGGCCGTGCTACTCACCGGCTGCCAGAGTGTGGTGCTGACTGAACCGGTCACACCACCCGCTGAAGCACCGCCCCCACCCCCTCCGGAGCCACCGTCCCCCGAGCCAGAGATCACACCGCCGGAACCACCGCCACCGCCACCGCCGCCTCCGCCACCAGTTGAGGAGCCTGCGCCACTGCCCGAATTCCGCTCTGAGGCACCAACACCGCGCGCCTACCGCCGCGACGCGGCCGAGCACATTTACCGCACGTACCCGACCCGTATCTACAAAGGCCGCCTGCCGCCCCTCATTGCATCAGTCGCGGTTGTCGACTTGCACATCAACTCCGTGGGCGAGGTCGTGAAAGTTGAATGGGTGAGAGCGCCCCGGCATCTGCCACAAATCATGACCGATATTGAACAACTCGCCCGCGGTGCCGCCCCCTATCCAGCGCCTGTGGCGATGGCTGGTGTGATCTACACCGAGGTTTGGTTGTATGACAAAACAGGGCTTTTCCAACTCGCCACGCTGACAGAGGGCCAGCGGGGAAAGTAGTCGCAACCGTCAGCCGTAACGCTCAGCTTCCAAGGTATGTGGAGTAGCTCCAAGGACTGACCAACAGCGGCACATGGTAGTGCGCACCGGACTCTGCGACACCAAAGTCAAGCGAGACTTGGTTGAGGAAATTCGGCTTGGGTAAAGCAACGCCCTTCTCGGCGAAGTAGCCTGCGACATCAAAAACCAAGCGGTAAGTTCCCACCTGTAACGCGTCGTGCGCAATCAGCAAGCCCGAGGGGTTACGCCCATCGTCGTTGAGTGTGAAGGCCTGCAGGCGCGTCGACTGACCATCAGCGCTGGTCTCCCACAATTCCACCGCCATACCCGCCGCAGGGCAGCCGTGCATCGTGTCTAAAACGTGTGTACTCAAACCCATGTGTCAGCCCTCTGAATCCAATTTGTAAAAAAACGGCTACCCGTAGCCACGATCCGCCAAAGTGTATACAATTTTCGAAACGATCCAAATATCAATCATGGATAACTCTACTACTGACCTCATCGTCCAATCGCTAACCAAGGCGATTGTGGAGCATCGGCTTGAGCCTGGCTCCAAACTGGCAGAACAAAAACTAGCCGATCATTTCGGCGTCTCGCGCACCCTCATCCGTCAGGCGTTATTCCGGATGAGCCAAAACCGCTTGGTGCGAATGGAACCATCGCGCGGGGCTTTTGTGGCGAGCCCATCAGTCGAAGAGGCTAAGCAAGTGTTCGCGGTGCGACGCATGCTGGAACTCGAAATGGCTGTGCAGTTCACCCGCGCGGCTACACCACAAAAAATCAAAACCTTGAAGACGCATTTGGCTCGCGAGGCTGCGGCCGTGAACGCTCACGATGCGGCAACGCGCACAGAGCTGCTGGGCGATTTCCATGTTCGCATCGCCGAACTCCTTGGCAACTTTGTTTTGGCGGAGTTGCTGCGAGAACTCATCTCACGCTGCGCGCTGATCACACTGATGTACCAGAGTACGCAAGACGCTGAATGCTCCACCAATGAACACAACGCAATCGTCGCGGCCATGGAGTCGAAAGACGAGGCATTGGTCAAACAACTCATGGCGCATCACCTCGATGATGTCGAGCGCAGCCTGACCTTCACATCACACAACTGGTGAGTTCACTTTGCAAAGCAACATGACATACGACAGCACGGCCCCCTACCCCCGCGATCTCAAAGGCTATGGGCGCGACGTACCCCACGCGCAATGGCCCGCACAGGCACGCATAGCGGTGCAATTCGTATTGAACTACGAAGAAGGCGGTGAGAACAACGTCCTACACGGCGACGCAGGGTCAGAGCAATTTTTGTCTGAAATGTTCAACCCGGCGAGCTACCCGGCACGCCACATGAGCATGGATGGCATCTACGAATACGGTTCCCGTGCCGGTGTCTGGCGCCTGCTGCGCGCTTTTGAACAACGGGGGTACCCGCTAACAGTTTTTGGTGTCGCGACCGCGTTACAACGCTACCCCGAAATGGTCTCAGCGTTCCAGACGTTGGGACATGAAATCGCCTGCCATGGCCTGAAGTGGATTCATTACCAGAACACGCCCAAGGCGGAAGAAGCCGCCGACATGGCACGTGCCATGCAAATCATGACCGACCTGATGGGCGAGCGTCCGCTGGGGTGGTACACCGGTCGTGACAGCCCCAATACCCACCAAATCGTCGCCGACTTCGGTGGTTTTGCCTATGACGCCGACTACTACGGCGACGATTTGCCGTTCTGGATGAAGGTTGAAAAAAGTAACGGCGAAACCGCACACCAGTTAATCGTGCCCTACACCCTTGACTGCAACGACATGCGCTTCGCCTTGCCACAAGGGTATGCCTACGGTGACCCCTTTTACCAATACCTCAAGGACAGTTTTGACTGCCTGTATGCGGAAGGCGACCCCAATGGACTCAACCAACCCAAGATGATGAGTGTGGGTATGCACTGCCGCCTGTTAGGTCGTCCCGGTCGCATCGCCGCGATCACGCGGTTTTTAGACTACATCGGGCAGCACCAGCAGGTATGGGTGGCTCGGCGCATCGACATCGCTGATCACTGGCGTGCCACGCACCCCTGCCCGACTGAATGACTGCGCCTCACATGACTCTCGACGAACTGAACCAAACCCCCCTCGAAGCAGCCGTTGCCTACCTCGACGGCGTTTACGAGCACTCACCATGGATCGCTGAAAACGCGCTCAAAAATCGTCCCTTCAAAACAGTGGCCGCGCTAAAGCAAGCACTGATTGCAGCCTTGGACGCGGGTGGTAACGACGCGAAATTAGCCCTCATTCGCGCTCACCCAGAATTGGCGGGCAAAGCGATGGTTGCAAAATCGCTGACAGCTGAATCAACCAACGAGCAACAAAAGGCGGGACTGACGCAATGCACGCCAACCGAGTTTGCCCACATTCAATCACTCAACCGAGACTACAACGAGCGGTTCGGCTTTCCGTTTATTTTGGCTGTGCGGGGCCCGCGTGGCGAGGGCTTGAGCAAGTCACAAATCATTGCAGCGTTCGAGCGACGTCTTAAGGGTCACCCTGATTTCGAGATGGCTGAATGCATCCGCAACATCCATCGCATCGCCGAGATACGCCTCAACGACAAATTCAAAAATGACATCCGCATCGGCGAGATGGTTTGGGACTGGCACGAAGATCTTGCCCAATACACCGACCCCGATTACGCGGATCGTGGTCAACTAACCGTCACCTACCTCACGTCTGCCCACCAACAAGTGGCCCAATCGTTGCGCGACCGCATGCTGGCCTGTGGGTTTGACCGCGCAGAGATTGATGCCGTCGGCAACGTGGTCGGCATTTACGAGGCCGACCATAGCCAACCAAATGCAAAAACACTGATGACGGGGTCGCATTACGACACCGTGCGTAACGGTGGCAAGTACGACGGTCGCTTGGGTATCTTCACGCCGATAGCTTGCGTACAAGCCCTGCGTGACGCCGGCAAGCGTCTCCCCTTTCACCTCGAAGTGGTGGGTTTTGCCGAGGAAGAGGGTCAGCGCTACAAGGCGACGTTCTTGGGCTCCGGCGCTTTAGTGGGGCAATTCGACTCCAGCTGGCTGGATCAAGTCGACGACAACGGCGTCAGCATGCGCGAGGCGATGCAGGCCGCCGGTCTGGCCATAGACGCCATTCCTGCGCTCAAACGCGATCCCCGTGATTACCTCGGTTTCATCGAGATTCACATTGAACAAGGCCCCGTGCTCAATGAACTGAATCTGCCATTAGGCGTGGTCACCTCCATCAATGGCAGCGTGCGCTATCAGGGCGAAATCACGGGCACCGCGAGCCATGCAGGTACCACGCCCATGGATCGTCGGAGCGATGCCGTGGCGGCGTTTGCAGAGTTAGCGGTCTACCTCGAAAAGCGCGCCCAATCTGATGCGGACTCAGTCGCCACCATTGGTATGTTGCAGGTACCGAACGGCTCGATCAACGTAGTGCCGGGTCGCTGTCAGTTCAGCCTGGACATGCGTGCACCAAACGATGCCCAACGCGATGCATTGGTCAGCGATATCGTCGGCGCACTCCAAACCATCTGTGCGCGCCGCGGCGTCACGTATCAGCTTGCGGAGACTGTCCGTGCCAGCGCAGCGCCCAGTGACGCCCACTTGCAGCAGCAATGGGAGCAGGCCGTCGAAGCAACGGGCCTGCCTGTTTTAAAGCTACCCAGCGGGGCCGGCCATGACGCAATGAAACTCCACGAAGTCATGCCGCAAGCCATGCTCTTTGTAAGAGGCGAAAACAGCGGCATCAGTCACAACCCCCTTGAATCAACCACCGCAGACGATATGCAACTTGGCGTCGATGCGATGCTGCATTTTTTGACACATTTTCAACCCCAGAGAAACGCATGACCATGGCATCAAACGGCCCGCTTTACGACCAACTGGATCAGTGGATTGACCAGCATTTCAACGAACAAGTTGATTTTTTTAAAGCCTTGGTCGCAGTCCCCACTGATACCCCACCGGGCGACAACACGCCGCATGCGCTGCGCACAGCCGAGTTGCTCAAGTCTTTTGGCTACACGGCTGAACACCACGCACCGCCTGCTGAATTGGTTGAAGCCAACGGCATGACCAGCGTGACCAACCTCATTGTTCGACGCGCGTTCGGTGCAGGCGGTAAGACCATTGCGCTCAATGCCCACGGCGATGTGGTGCCACCGGGTGAGGGGTGGACCCATGATCCTTATGGCGGCGAAATCGTCGATGGCAAGATGTATGGGCGCGCCACTGCAGTCAGCAAGTGCGACTTCTCCACCTTCACATTTGCGCTGCGTGCATTAGAGGCTGCTGCCAACCCCGCACAGATGAAGGGACAGGTGGAGCTGCACTTTACTTACGACGAAGAATTCGGCGGCCTGTTGGGCCCAGACTACTTGCTGGCCAACAACCTCACCAAGCCTGACCTGATGATCGCCGCTGGCTTCAGCTACCAAGTCATCACGGCTCACAACGGCTGCTTACAAATGGAAGTGACCGTTCACGGCAACATGGCGCACGCCGCCATCCCTGACTCTGGTGTTGATGCGCTGCAAGGCGCCCACGCCATACTGGCCGCCCTATACGCGCAGAACACGCTGTACAAACAAGTCGTCTCACAGGTTGAAGGCATCACACACCCCTACCTAAATGTCGGCATGATCACCGGCGGCACCAACACCAACGTGGTGCCCGGTAAGGTCACTTTCAAACTCGACCGACGGATGATTCCCGAAGAGAACAGCGCAGAAGTCGAGGCAAATTTGCGCCAAGTCATGGCCGATGCAGTCGCCGCCTTCAACCAAGGCCGCAACGACGCAGGAATCTCGATCAGCATCAAGCGGATGCTCATGTGTGAGGCGATGAAACCATTACCCGGCAACAAACCCTTGGTCGATGCCCTGCAACAGCATGGCGAAGCCGTTTTTGGCGAACCGATCCCCGCGCTGGGTACCCCTCTGTACACGGACGTGCGCCTCTACGTAGAGCGCGGTATTCCCGGTGTCATATATGGTGCCGGACCGCGTACCGTTTTGGAATCACACGCCAAGCGCGCAGACGAGCGCATTGATCTCGAAGATTTGCGCCGCGCCACCAAAGTCATCGCCAGAACGCTGGCAGATTTACTCAGCGCGCCTACACTGTAATACCCACACCCTCGGAGACCATCCATGTCAGCTGAAGATACCCTGCGCGACGCCGCGCTCGACTACCACCGCAGCCCTCGCCACGGCAAGATCTCAGTCACCCCAACCAAACCGCTGTCAAACCAACGTGACCTCTCGTTGGCTTACTCACCCGGCGTGGCCTACCCGTGCTTGGCGATCGAGAAAGACCCGACCATGGCGGCCGAGTACACCTCGCGTGGCAACTTGGTCGGCGTCGTGACCAACGGCACAGCAGTTTTGGGGCTGGGCGACATCGGGCCACTCGCCAGTAAACCAGTGATGGAGGGCAAAGGTTGCCTGTTTAAAAAATTCGCCGGTATCGATGTATTCGATATCGAACTGGCCGAGCGCGATCCCGACAAGCTGGTCGACATCATCGCTGCACTCGAACCGACATTGGGCGGCATCAACCTTGAAGACATCAAAGCGCCCGAGTGCTTCTACATCGAAAAGAAGCTGCGTGAGCGCATGAAAATTCCCGTCTTCCATGACGATCAACACGGCACAGCCATCATCTCTGCAGCCGCGTTGCTCAACGGATTGGAGCTGGTGGACAAGGCGATTAGCGAAGTAAAGATCGCTGTGTCCGGCGCCGGTGCCGCTGCGATTGCTTGCCTCGACGTGATGGTGGGCTTGGGCGTATCGACAACCAATATTTTTGTGTGCGATTCCAAAGGCGTGATCTATGAAGGTCGCCCTGGCGGCTACGATGAATCCAAAGCCCGCTACGCCCAAAAAACAGACGCCCGCACGTTGGCTGACGTGGTCAACGGCGCAGATGTTTTCTTGGGTTGCTCGGCACCTGGTGTGCTGACAGTAGACATGATTAAAAGCATGGCGCGTGACCCGGTGGTTTTGGCACTCGCCAACCCAGAGCCCGAGATCCGTCCGGAGCTGGCGCGCGCCGCGCGACCCGACGTCATCATTGCCACAGGGCGTTCGGACTACCCCAATCAGGTCAACAACGTGCTGTGCTTCCCCTACATCTTCAGGGGTGCGCTGGACTGTGGCGCGACCACCATTACAGAGGCCATGAAGCTGGCCTGTGTGCGTCAAATCGCCGATCTCGCCAAGGCGGAAACCAGCGATGAAGTTGCCGCAGCCTATGCGGGCGAAGAATTGGTTTTTGGTCGTGACTACCTGATCCCCAAGCCCTTTGACTCGCGCTTGATTCTGCGCATCGCACCAGCCGTTGCGGCTGCCGCCGAGGCCTCAGGCGTCGCGACCCGCCCCATCACAGATATGGCGGCTTACAAGCAAAGCTTAGAACGTTTCATCTACCAAACGGGTATCTTGATGCAGCCCGTTTTCAACGCAGCCAAGGTCGCCAAACCGGCGAACAAGCGCATCGCAATCGCTGAAGGCGAAGAAGAGCGTGCCCTGCGCGCCTGCCAACAAGCCATGGACGAAGACTTGGCTGTGCCCATCTTGGTGGGGCGCCCTGCCGTTATTGAAGCCCGTATCAAAAAAGCGGGCTTGCGCATGCAAATCGGTAAAGACGTCGAAGTCGTCAACCCCGAGGATGACCCGCGTTACCGCACCTACTGGGAGCGTTACCACACGCTCATGGGACGCCAAGGCGTGAGCCCGGAAAATGCGAAAGTCGCCATTCGCCGCTCCAACACCCTGATCGCGGCGCTGATGGTATCGCTCGGTGACGCCGATGGCATGTTGTGCGGCTTGGTGGGCAACTTTGAGGGCCACCTGCGTCAAATCAGTGACGTATTGGGTAAAGCCAAAGGTGCCTCCACCTTTGCCACCTGCAACGCGCTGGTTCTGAGCGAGCGCACCTTATTCATTGCCGACACCTACGTCAACGAAGACCCCACATCGCAGCAACTCGCGGAGATCGCGGCCATGACAGTTGCAGAGGTGCAGCGATTTGGTATTCCGCCGAAAGTAGCCTTCCTGTCGCACTCCAGCTTTGGTTCAAGCAGCAGCGCTTCGGCGAAAAAAATGCGTTTGGCGCGCGACTTGTTCGCCGCAGCCAACCCCGACGTGGAGTGCGATGGCGAGATGCATGGCGACGCGGCCATGTCTGACGATATTCGCAAAGCCTACCTACCAGGGTCCACCCTGCACGGGTCTGCAAACGTCTTGATTTGCCCCAACCTCGACTCGGCGAACATCCTTTTCAACGTGTTAAAGATTACCAGCAGCGAGGGCGTCACCGTGGGTCCCGTTTTGCTGGGCAGTAGCGCACCGGTGCACATTTTGAACCCGTCATCGACTGTACGCCGTTACGTCAACATGATCGCGCTGGCAGCCGCCAACGCAGGCGCAGGTAAGGCTTAACGCGACCCGTCTACCACCGGCACGGCACCCCCTTCGGGTGTCGATGCCAGGTGTAGCGTTTGTGTGGGGAAGGCGAATTCAGCATGGTGCTGTTTCACAATCGCCATGACCTTCAACAGCACGTCTTCTTTCTCGGCATGAAATCGCAACCACTCGGTTGTTTTTGTGAACGCGTAAATCATGATGTCCAGTTGCGAGGCGCCATAACCATTAAAGTGAACAATTTGCGTGGCATTTTGGTCGATCGCCGGATGGGCTTTGAGCATCGCACGGATGTCATTCACAACGGCCTGCACCACTTCGGCATCGTCATAGCGAATGCCAATGGTCTCGTAGATGCGGCGATTGTGCATCCGTGATGGGTTCTCCACCACAATGCTGGAAAACATCGAGTTCGGGATATACAACGGGCGCTTATCAAAGGTCCGAATCCGCGTGAGACGCCAACCAATGTCCTCCACCGTGCCCTCTATCTCACGGTCAGGTGAACGGACCCAATCCCCCACTGCAAAGGGTTTATCCAAGTAGATCATGAGACCGCCAAAAAAGTTGGCGAGCATGTCCTTCGCGGCAAAGCCGACGGCCACGCCGCCCATTCCACCGAAAGCCAACACCCCTGAAATCGAATAGCCCAGAGTTTGTAGGACCACCAAAAACGCCGTCACCACAACCGACACCCGCAGCAATTTCGCAACCGCCCGCGCTGTGGTTTCATCCACTGGCTTTTGGCTGCGATTGATATCGACAATGTTCAGCTCGGCGTACCGAATAAAACGCGTGAAGAACAGCGCCACAATAAATATGTAGCTGATATGGCGCACCTCAGGCCACACGCTGAACACCACGCTCTCGGTCACACGGTCCAGTACCCGCAGGGCGAAGGTCAAGCCCAACGTCCATACAAACAAGCGCAGCGGGATACGGGCTGCCTGCAACAAGGCGTCATCCCATAGCGATTGCGTTGATTCGACGCGCTTCTTGACGATGTCCAGCACCCGCATGAGCACGTAGTTGCAGCTCACCGTTAACAGCACCACCGCAAACACTTGGCTGAGCCATACAGCAGGCTCGGTTGAGGCTTGGGATAAAAATGCAATCGGTTGTGTTAGAAATTCCATCTGGCTATTTTAGTCGCCGCTAATTTCGCACCGTTGGCGATAGACTTTCGCCATGCTGATTCGATTCAATAAGCCTTATGGCGTCCTGAGCCAATTCACACCGGAGGGTCGCTGGCAAGGTCTTCGCGACTACATTGATGAACCCGGCGTTTACGCCGCAGGCCGTCTGGACGCGGACAGCGAGGGCCTGCTCCTCTTGACCGATGATGGCCGTTATCAGGCTGAGCTCTCCAGCCCCAAATTCAAGCTTGAAAAGACTTATTGGGTCCAGGTGGACGGCGAACCCAACCAAGGGCAACTCGATCAACTCAGTCGTGGCGTTCTCTTGAAGGACGGCATGACCCTGCCCGCGGTTGCCAGCCAGATGACAGAGCCCGCAGGCCTGTGGCCCCGTGACCCACCCGTACGCTTCCGCAAAAATCAGCCGACACACTGGCTCAGCCTCACGATCAGAGAGGGGCGTAATCGCCAAGTTCGGCGCATGACAGCGGCGGTGGGACTCCCCACCCTGCGTCTCATTCGGTACGCCATTGGGCCCTACACGATTGACGCCTTAGCGACGGGCGAGTGGGAGGTAATCGCCCCTGTGTGAAGCTTTGGTATGTGTCCGTCCCCTACAATGATCGCTCGCTTTCAATCAGGTGTAGACGACGTGCAACCACCCGCCCGAAACCTCAGCCCCGAACAACTGACGCATTTGCAAAGTTGGATCGGTAACCACGAGCAACTGCGCGACGAACTCGCGCTCTCGCCCGTTCGCGCCCTGTCGGCAACACTGGACCGCGATGACCCCGAGCCCGCCCGCGGCGACACCCTACCACCGCTGTGGCACTGGCTTTATTTTTTACCGCACCACCGGCAAAGCGAAATCGGCCCAGACGGGCATGCCAAGCGCGGTGGCTTCCTGCCACCGGTGCCGCTACCCCGACGCATGTGGGCCGGTGGGCGCTTGCACTTTAATCCGACCAATCCGCTCGTCTTGGGTGAGGCCGTGACGCGCGACTCGGTGATCGAATCCGTCACCCATAAATCGGGGCGAACGGGCGACCTGCTGTTCGTCGTCGTGAACCACACCATCAGCAACCCGCGTGGTATGGCGATCACTGAGGCGCATGACATCGTTTATCGCGCCGCGGCATTGCCCGACGACCCCATCCCGACACCCACCGTGGCCGAATCCAACGCGCCATGGACACGTGAGATCACGCCCGATGATGTGCTGCTGTTCCGTTACTCTGCACTGACTTTCAATGGCCACCGCATCCACTACGATCGGCGCTATGTCACGGAAGTGGAGGGTTACCCGGGCCTCATCGTGCATGGCCCACTGATTGCCACGTTGCTGGTCGATTTGGTCAGACGCCATTCGCCCGCGCAATGGATCAGCGGCTTCCAATTCAAAGCCGTCAGGCCAACGTTTGACCTCAACCCCTTCCGCGTCAATGCACGTCCGCAAGCGGATGGTCGCACCATTGACGTGTGGGCCAACGACCACGACGGCTACCTCACCATGACCGGAACTGTGACACTCGAAAACAACGCATCATGATTAAAACCAAACCTGATCAATACCAAGACATCCGTGATGCCGTGCGCAGCCTGTGCGCCGAATTTCCCGACAGCTACCACCGCGAGATCGACGCCAAACGCGGCTACCCGGAGGCCTTTGTTGATGCCCTGACCCAAGCGGGCTGGCTGGCAGCCATGATCCCCGCTGAGTACGGCGGATCAGGCCTCGGATTGGCTGAGGCCTCAGTCATCATGGAAGAGATCAACCGCTCGGGCGGCAACGCAGGCGCGTGCCACGGTCAGATGTACAACATGGGCACGCTGCTGCGACACGGCTCAGAAGAACAAAAGGCACTCTACCTGCCGAAAATCGCGACGGGTGAATGGCGCTTGCAATCCATGGGCGTGACCGAACCCACCACCGGCACTGACACCACCAAACTGAAAACCACGGCGGTCAAAAAAGGTGACCGCTACGTCGTCAACGGTCAAAAGGTATGGATCTCGCGGGTGCAACATTCCGACTGGATGATTCTGTTGGCCCGCACCACACCGCTGAGCGAGGTCAAGAAGAAATCTGAAGGAATGTCCATCTTCATGGTTGATCTGCGCGAAGCTGAGAAGTCCGGCATGACCGTGCGGCCCATCGCCAACATGGTCAACCATGAGACCAATGAGTTGTTCTTTGAGAACCTCGAAATCCCCGCTGAAAATTTAATCGGTGAAGAAGGCAAAGGCTTCAAATACATCTTGGATGGTTTGAACGCGGAACGCACCCTCATCGCCGCTGAATGTATTGGCGACGGTTATTGGTTCATCGATCGCGTGACACAGTACGTCAAGGAGCGCACTGTTTTCGGACGCCCGATTGGTCAAAATCAAGGCGTTCAATTTCCAATCGCTGACGCCTACATGGAGGTCGAGGCGGCGAATCTCATGCGTTACAAAGCGTGTGAATTATTTGACCGCGGCGAAGCCTGTGGTGCCGAGGCCAACATGGCGAAATACCTTGCAGCCAAAGCCAGCTGGGAGGCAGCCAACGCCTGCTTGCAGTTCCACGGCGGTTTTGGTTTTGCCCACGAATACGATGTTGAACGCAAGTTCCGCGAGACCCGCCTTTACCAAGTTGCCCCTATCTCGACTAATTTAATTTATGCCTACATCGCGGAGCATGTGCTCGAACTGCCCCGCTCTTTTTAAGGTTCTATGGCGATCAAACCACTAGACGGCGTGACCGTCGTATCCCTTGAACACGCCATTGCGGCGCCTTTCTGTACGCGCCAATTGGCTGACTTGGGTGCCCGTGTCATCAAAGTCGAACGCCCAGAGGTTGGTGATTTTGCGAGGGCCTACGACACCCGTGTGAGAGGTGAGGCATCGCATTTTGTATGGACCAATCGCTCGAAGGAAAGCATCACGCTTGACCTCAAACAGCCTGAGGCAGTCGATGTCCTCATGCAGCTGTTGGCGGATGCTGACGTCTTGGTACAAAACTTGGCACCAGGTGCCAGTGCTCGCATGGGCTTGTCTTTTGAAGCCCTCCGCGCCCGTTACCCCAAGTTGATCGTTTGCGACATTTCTGGCTATGGTGCGGACGGCCCGTACCGTGACAAAAAAGCGTATGACCTGTTAATTCAAAGTGAGGCCGGCTTCTTATCCATCACGGGGACGCCCGAGACACCCAGTAAATCGGGTAATTCCATCGCCGATATCGCCGCCGGCATGTACGCCTACACCAATATTTTGTCCGCGCTTATTTTGCGCGGTCGCACGGGTGAAGGATCACACATTGACATATCGATGCTCGAGGCGCTCGGCGAGTGGATGGGCTTTCCCATGTACTACGCATTTGAAGGTCAAACGCCGCCGGCTCGCTCGGGGGCTTCGCACGCGGCGATCTACCCGTACGGCCCCTTTCAGGCAGGCGATGGTAGCGCCATCGTATTGGGTCTTCAAAACGAGCGTGAGTGGAAGCTGTTTTGCGAAACCGTCATGCAAGATGCAGCCCTCGCAACTGACCCCCGATTCGACAGCAACGCCCATCGCCACGAGAATCGCACCGAATTGAAAGCCATCATCGACGCGTGCTTTGCCAAGCTCACCACGGCTGAAGTTTGTGAGCGACTGGACCAAGCGCCGATAGCCAATGCGCGTATGAATGACATGGAGGGCCTGTGGGCCCATCCACAATTAGCCGCGCGTCAGCGTTGGCAAACCGTTGGCTCGCCCGCTGGAGACATTCCAGCCCTCCTCCCGCCGGGAAAAAACAGTGCCTTCACCTACCGCATGGACCCCATTCCCCAATTAGGCGAACACACCGAAGCCATCTTGAAATCGCTCGGTCACAGCGCTGAAGCCATCGCAAACCTTCGCGCAAAAAAGGCCATCTGAATTTTCTGTAACTGCAATCACGCTCGCCATGCCTACTCATTCTGCAAGCACCTCCCGTATCGCCCAGGCACGGTCATTTTTATTTGTCCCCGCAACAACGCCAGAACGCTTCGTCAAAGCACTGCACAGCGGCGCTGACATGGTGATCATTGACCTCGAAGATGCCGTATCGCCCACCGATAAACCAGCCGCGCGAATGGCCCTTGAAGCCGCGTTCGATAGCCTCACAACGGACCAAAAAGCCCAGCTCATGGTTCGCATCAACCCCAGCGACACGGACCACTGGAAGATCGATACCGATCTGGTCGTGCAACTGAGCCAACAGGGACTGGGCGGTGTCGTCTTACCCAAAGCCCAAACCGTAACCGACCTGCAAGCCCTTGACGCGCGACTTGCAACTGGGTGTGGCGTGCTACCCCTCATTGAGTCCTTAGCTGGCTTGGATGCGATTGACACGATTGCCAGCGCGCCAAGGGTCGAGCGTCTCGCGTTTGGACACCTGGATTTCCAACTTGATTTGGGCATCGAGGTGGGCCCAGACGAAGCGGCGTTGATTCCGGTTCGCATGGCCATCACCATGGCCACACGTCGTGCTCATTTGGCACCGCCCGTAGACGGCGTCACGGTGAATACGCAAGACGAAACCACCCTAAAAAGCGACATCGCGCGTGCGCAACAAATGGGGTTTGGTGGCAAGCTGTGCATTCACCCCAAACAAGTGGGCACAGTCAACTCGGCATGGTTACCGTCAGCGGAGGCACTCGCGTGGGCGACTCGTGTGGTTGAAGCTGCTGAGGCCACCTCGGCGGGCGCATTTCAGCTGGATGGTCGAATGATCGACGCGCCAGTGATTGCCAAGGCGCGCCAGATCCTGAGCCGACGACGCGATTAACGCCGGTTTTTATTCACGCGATCGGCATCACCACGCATCCAATTGAGTGGCTCAATCGGTTGCACGGCGTAAGCTGATAGGCGCAAGTCATTGGCCATTTGTTGCCCAATGGCCTGAGCCGTGTGAAACGCGTCATCACCCGTGATTTTGCCGCTTTGGTACTGTAGCCCCAAAGCAAACATGCTTTCTGCGTATTTCAATGGCACATAGCCGACCGATTTGCCCTCGGGCGTTTGGACCTTTTTGTAGCAAGTCTCAGCGGTGGCTTTCGGGAACGGTGGTGGCTCCTCACCACCCGCAACCGCGATCATGACGGCCTCGTCATAGCCCACCACGCTTCGCACGCCATCGTCGAAAATATCATCCAGAACGGCAGTTGCTCGCATGGCCACGCGCACCTTGACAGCACGCACGGCCTTGGAGTCACCACTCAGGCGAACGGCGTTCTCGTAGGCTTTTTTGGCCAAGGCTTTGGGGCCTTCTTTCTTTTTAAACAGGTCAAACAAACCCATAACCGTCCCCTTCGATCAATTCAGTATTTCGAGATGGTTTCAAGCAACGCACTGGGCTTGAGTGATGCGACATTAACCCAAACTGCATCAGGAACTTCGTAGCGAACCAACGCGCCAACCGATGGCCGATTGCCAATCCACTTCACCACCGCGGGATTGATACCTTGGCGCTGCAGCCCTGTGACAGCCGGCTTTACGGACTCCACGTCCATTGCCAGCATCCAGAGCCCATTTGGATCAATACCCTTTAAGCTAACCAGCGGTACGGGACGCATCATGTAGTAACCCAGTCGGATGACGCGTAAACCATTTGCGATTAGTTTCTTGGCCAAGTAACCTTGAGACTCGGCCGGCTCTAAAACCAAAAACAGCTCTTTTTCTTCTTCATGACGCATGAGTTGGTTCATCAACTCGTCCATGCTGCCTGCAATCTTGGGCACTGCGACACTCTTGAAGTGGAATTTCGAAATATTCTTGATATGGCAAACCTCGGATAAACCGGTGGCTGTCTCAGCGTCTAAGGCAGCGAATTTCAGGCGGTCAGCGCGCAACCTCAACGCCAAACACAATTGATCAAAATATTCCAGGGTGTCGGGGGCGTCTTGATTGGCAACAACCAGAGTCAACGCTGTTTTATCCTTAACCGCATCCCAATCAGCCAGTTCCCTCAGAACACGGCGTTGAATAGCGTCGTTAGCCATCTCCATTTGAAACAGCGGCGAATCAATAAGATTAACGTGGTACTCACCCGCAATCCGGCTGCAGTCCACTGCCAGCAGACTCGACCGGGAGCCCCAATTCGGTGCAGTGACGACGAGCGTCTCATTTAAATCCAACATGCGGTCTTCTCAGTTAATGGGCTGGTTCACTCCCGCCAAAAAAGCGGGCTTCCGCGTCATTTTAAGTGATGACAACCTGCCTTCACGCAGTCGGGAATTTGAGCCGATCCCGGCTTCGCCCCCGCGACAGAAACAAAAAAAGCGCCGAAGCGCTTAATTTGATTGGGTGACTGGCGGAAGAGGTGAGATTCGAACTCACGGAACCTTGCGGTTCGTCGGTTTTCAAGACCGATGCAATCGACCACTCTGCCACTCTTCCGTCGATTTAGTCAGGCGATATTGTAACCGCCAAAATGCGCAATTTACAGACCCCAAACAGCTGGCCTTATAAAAACAGCGACTGCAGGTTACTCAGGAAGTCAAAACCTTGTGCCGTCGGCGCAATGTGCTGGCCTTGGCGCACCAACAGGCCTTTGGCAATCCCACTATCTAATGCCGGTGCAATTTTAGAGACGGGTAAGCCCGTGCGGTCGGTGAACAGTTGCAGATCAAAGCCATGGCGCAGCCGCAGCGCATTCAGCATGAATTCGAAGGCTAGGTCACTGTGCCCGATATCCTCGGATGACGACAGCGCCCGCCCCGCCAAGGCAGCGGGCATGTAGCGACGCGGGTCTCGCAGGCGTACCTGGCGAATCAGCCGATGGGCAAAGCTCAACTTTGAGTGCGCCCCTGCCCCAATCCCAAGGTAGTCACCAAACTCCCAGTAGTTGGTGTTGTGCCAGCAGGCATGGTTGGGCTGGGCGTAGGCTGACACCTCGTAGCGGTCAAACCCAGCTTGTGCGGTGCGCTCGGTGATACGGTCGAGCATGGCGTAGGCGTCGTCCTCCTCGGGTAAGACCGGCGGGTACTTGGCGAATTGGGTGTTCGCCTCGATCGTGAGGTGGTACAGCGAGATGTGCGGCACCCCCATTGCCAAGGCCTTGTCCACATCGGCGGTACACGCCGCCACGGTCTGACCCGGTAACGCGTACATGATGTCGATGTTGCAGGTATCAAAAGCCTCGACAGCCTCGGCGACCGCCGCCGCGGCCTGCGCACCGTCATGAACCCGGCCAATGGCCTTGAGTGCGTCATCTGAAAAACTCTGAACACCAATCGACAAACGGGTCACCCCGGCCGCACGAAATGCCCTGAAGCGCTCACGCTCAAAGGTACCGGGGTTGGCCTCCATGGTGATTTCACAATCCGCGCTGAGTTTCAATCGGGCGCGCACATCACCCAACAACTGTTCAATACTGTGCGGTGAAAACAAGCTGGGTGTACCACCACCAATGAAAATACTGTGAACCGTACGCCCCCAAATCAGCGGCAATGACGCCTCAAGGTCCGCACGCAACGCGTCTAAATAAGCGGCCTCGGGTAGTTCACCCGCATCGCTCGTCCACGCGTGGGAATTGAAGTCGCAATAGGGGCACTTCTTGATGCACCACGGCAAGTGAATGTACAAGGCCAATGGCGGCAAGGCGCTGAGTTGCAATAACCCCGGCCGCATGAGGTGCAGCGGATCGGGGTTGGCTTGGCCAACATCCTCATTAGGGGTGAGCGTGATGATGGACACCACACCCCCTAGGCGAACCAGTGGCTTTGCATCAGCGCGAGCATTTGCTGCGCGGCCTTACCACGGTGGCTGTTGGCGTTTTTGACGTCGGTGGGCAACTCGGCAAAAGTCTTTTCGAATTCAGGTAACCACATCACCGGGTCAAACCCAAAGCCGTTTTCGCCAATCGGTTTCTCGGTGATCAGGCCGGGGGCACGGCCCGAGGCAATCAGGGGCTCAGGGTCATCCGCCCGCCGAACGGCAACCAAGGTGCTGACCAATGCGGCGCGGCGATCGCTAACGCCTTGCATCTGCTCAAGCAGCGCACGCACGTTGTTGGCATCGCCTTTGGCGTAACCAAATTGCGTCGCGTAATAGGCGGTATCAACGCCGGGTAGGCCGCCAAAGGCTTCGACACACAGCCCGGCATCATCGGCGATCGCCGCCAGCCCCGTGTGGTGCGCGGCATTACGGGCTTTGGCCAAAGCGTTTTCCACAAAGGTGCGATGCGGCTCGGGGGCCTCCGGCACGTTCAAGTCACCCTGCGCGATCAAGGTCACCCCCAGGGGTGCAAGCAGCGCCTGCAGCTCCCCTAGCTTCCCCGCGTTGTTGGACGCCAAGACCAATTTCATGTCGGTTAGCCCGCCAAAGCGGCGCGTTGCATGGCGACCAGCTCTTGGATGCCTTTCTCTGCCAAATCCAACAACTGCCCCATTTCGGTACGCGAGAATGCAGCGCCCTCGGCCGTGCCTTGCACTTCAACAAAGTGCCCGGCTGCGGTCATGACGACGTTCATATCGGTGTCGCACGCACTGTCTTCGGTGTATTCCAAATCCAAAAGCGGCGTACCTTCGACGATGCCGACCGAAATAGCGGCAATAGGCTCGCGGATCGGGGATTGCGCCAACGTACCATTGGCCATCAAACCATTGACCGCATCAGCAGCGGCGATGAAAGCCCCGGTGATTGCGGCGGTGCGTGTCCCGCCATCGGCTTGCAAAACGTCACAGTCAAGGGTGATGGTGCGTTCGCCAAGCGCCTTGAGATCAAACACCGCGCGCAACGAGCGTCCAATGAGGCGCTGGATTTCTTGCGTTCGACCGCTTTGCTTACCTTTCGCTGCCTCTCGGCTGCTGCGGGTATGGGTGGCGCGGGGCAACATGCCGTATTCGGCGGTGACCCAGCCCTCGCCGCTGCCTTTTTTGTGCGGTGGCACGCGCTCCTCAACAGACGCGGTACACAGAACGCGGGTCTGCCCAAACTCAATCAATACCGAGCCCTCGGCGTGAACCGTAAATTGGCGTGTGATACGGACAGGGCGGAGTGCGTCTGCGGCACGGTTTTGTGAGCGCTGGTAGGTCATGTTGATCGTATGGAGTTGGCGTGGTTAATCAAAGCCGCAATGATCGCACACCCCGTGTGAGGGGAGCCTGCGATAATGGGGTTTAGTCCTCGAAAGCACATTGTCCCATGACCGTTTACAGCATGACTGGCTACGCCAGTTGCCAATCACCCGCAACGCAAAACACCCAACCCGGTGAGCCTGCTCAGGTGGGCATCGGTTTGGAGATTCGCTCAGTCAACAGCCGCTTTTTGGACCTGAGCTTTCGCGTCAGCGACGAGTTGCGCAGCGCCGAGCCCCTCATGCGTGAACACATCACCAAACACCTGAAGCGAGGAAAAGTCGAGGTTCGGGCCTGGATTGAACGGCAACAAGACGGTACCCAAGCCGTCCCCGACACGGCGTCCCTTGAACGGCTGCTGGCTGCACAAACGGCCGTTAAGGCCGTGCTGCATCAGGCCGCGCCTTTGAGCGTTTCGCAGGTTTTGCAGATGGGCAGCGGTGGTCAAGTCGTTGACGCGACCGTCGTCGCCCGCGCGCAAAGTTTGCTTGAAGATGCGGTCGACGCCCTGCGAACGGCCCGCGCCCAAGAGGGTGGCCGGTTGGCTCAAACCATCACCGAACGCACCGCCAGCTTGCGCGCCTTGGCACAGAGCGCAGAGCCACTGGTGCCCCAATTGGTCGAGCAACAACGCCAACGCTTTTTAGAACGCTGGCAAACCGCCATGGGCGATGTGGGTCAAAACGCCAGCGCAACCGCCGCGCAAGCCGCCCAAGACCGGGCACTCAGCGAAGCAACCGCCTTTGCCATTCGCATCGATGTGGCCGAAGAGGTCAGCCGCCTGCACTCCCACCTCGACGAGATTGATCGCCTCTTGGCCAAGGGTGGCGAGCTGGGCAAGCGTCTGGATTTTCTGATCCAAGAATTACATCGCGAGGCCAACACCCTGGGCTCAAAATCATCCAGCTTGGAGCTGACGCGCATCTCCGTTGACATGAAAGTGTTGATTGAGCAAATGCGCGAGCAGGTTCAGAACATCGAGTGAAGCCCAGCGTAGCGGGCCGCAAGCGATAAAATACCGTTTTGACCAACCGGCAAAAGCCACCCCGCCATGACCGCGCCCGCCTCCCCCTCTGTCACCGACTACCCCGGTAACCTCTACGTGGTCGCCGCACCCAGTGGGACGGGTAAGTCGAGCTTGGTCAAAGCCCTGATGGAGTTGGACTCGCGTGTCAGCCCCAGCGTGTCGCACACCACGCGCGCGCCCCGTGGGCAAGAAAAGGACGGCCGGGAATACCACTTTGTGGACGACGCCACGTTCGAGGCTATGGTCAGTCAAGATGCCTTCTTAGAGTGGGCCAACGTCCATGGCAACTGCTACGGCACCTCGCGCCAAGCGATCGACGACCAGATCGCCAAGGGAACCGATGTGGTACTCGAAATTGACTACCAAGGCGCCCTGCAGATCAAAAAGCTGTACGCCAACGCCGTGTTGATTTTCATCTTGCCACCCAGTTGGGACGAACTGCGGGGTCGGTTGGAGCGCCGCGCAGAGGATTCAGACGACGTCATCGAAGTCCGCTTGGCCAACGCCCGCCACGAGATCGTCCAGGCCCAACATTTCCACTACGTTATAATCAATGAGTTGTTTGACCGGGCGCTTTTCGATCTGAAAGCGATCGTTCACGCCCAACGACTCAAGTACGCTGCACAGCGCCGACTGCATTCGGAAACCTTCACCGGTTTAGGTCTCACGAGTCTCGACTCGATTGATTGACCACCGAGCCCTCGGAAACCCGTCGTTCTTAATTGTTTCTGTTAACTGGAGTCCGCACATGGCCCGCATCACTGTTGAAGATTGCTTGGAGAAAATCCCTAACCGCTTCCAGCTCGTTTTGGCTGCCACTTACCGTGCGCGCATGTTGAGCCAAGGCCACACTCCCCGCGTGGAGACCAAAAACAAGCCGGGCGTGACCGCACTGCGTGAAATCGCAGCTGGCGAAGTCGGCCTGGAGATGCTGCGTAAGGTCCCAACCTGACCCATCGCCACCCAAATCAAGCACCCTTCGGGGTGCTTTTTTTTGTCCAAAAATCCCCAGCACGCTCATAGGGCGCATCTACGCGCTAAAGTACGCGTTATGCCCCGCACCAAAAAAGCACCCTCAGACATCGCGACCGCTGCGCCCGCAGCGGCGCCGGGTGTGGCTGTGCAAACGGCGGCAGCGGCTAGTTTTGCGGCGCTGCTGAAAAAAATCGACTACCTCAGCGATGGTGACATCGACGACATCCGTCGCGCCTATCGCTTTGCTGACGAAGCCCACCTCGGGCAGATGCGTAAGAGTGGCGCGCCTTACATCACCCACCCGATTGCGGTTGCCGGTTTATGCGCTGACTGGAAGCTCGACGCGCAAGCCCTGATGGCGGCCTTGATGCACGACGTCCTAGAGGACTGCGGCATCACGAAAATCGAGATGGCCGAAAAGTTTGGCGTCGGTGTTGCTGATCTGGTCGACGGTCTCACCAAGCTCGAAAAACTGGAGTTCGACAACCGCGAAGAGAACCAAGCGGAGTCGTTCCGGAAAATGCTCTTGGCGATGGCGCGCGATGTGCGGGTCATCCTCATCAAGTTGGCGGACAGGACCCACAACATGCGCACCATGGGTGACATGCCGCGCAACAAGTGGCGCCGGATCTCGGAAGAAACTGCTGACATCTACGCGCCCATCGCGCACCGGTTGGGCCTTGACCGCACCTACCGTGAGTTGCAGGATTTATCGTTCCAATTCCTCAACCCGTGGCGTTACCGCACACTCACCAAAGCCGTAGACCGCGCGAGACGCCGGCGTAACGACTTGATTGACCGCGTGAAGTCGGACGTCCTGACGGCACTGGCCAACCAAAACATTTACGCCGACGTGCAAGGGCGGGAAAAGACGCTCTTCTCCATCTACAACAAGATGCAGGAGAAACACCTGTCCTTCTCACAGGTGAGCGACCTTTATGGTTTCCGGGTGCTGCTGCCCAGCTTGATTGACTGTTACACCGCCTTGGGTCTGTTGCACCAAATTTACAAACCCGTGCCGGGCCGCTTCAAGGACTACATTGCCATTCCAAAGGTCAATGGCTACCAGTCGTTGCACACCACGCTGGTGGGGCCTGCCGGTATCAACATTGAAATTCAACTCCGCACCATCGAGATGAATTTGGTCGCCGAGTCAGGCGTTGCCGCGCATTGGCTCTACAAGGCAGACAACCCCGAGAGCGGCGATAGCGATCGACTGAGCGCGCAATGGGTGCAATCCATGCTGGATATCCAGCAAGAGACCCGCGACGCCGCCGAATTTTGGGACCACATCAAAATTGATT
>Ga0181557_1000343_pt1 | contig 59857 bp, 55 predicted proteins | sample 011ome_23_FD_148632 | JGI IMG/M metagenome (GOLD analysis project Ga0181557, IMG submission 148632) | Coastal salt marsh microbial communities from the Groves Creek Marsh, Skidaway Island, Georgia - 011506CT metaG (spades assembly) | ecosystem: Environmental > Aquatic > Marine > Intertidal zone... | reverse complement strand
CTGCGATTTATGTGCTGCCATTATATTCTGTTTTAATTCGTTATCGGGAGGTTTTTTTTCTAAATTATTTTGCGGGCTTATATCCGGAACCATTGTATAATTCCTGAGCAGACAAATTCATAAGGGTGTTCAAATCGATCTCATTGTTGCGCATATATTGCCTTACGATTTGCCATCCGATCCACTGTCCGATCATTCCAGGGGTCTCGTTATCCAAATCCAAATTAAATTTAGAATAAGGCGCTGGATCAATAAATCGATTCTTTAATCGAGAATTCGTACTGTAAAGGAATTCCTGGGTTAAAAAATATTGCCAAATGAAATACTCATTGTCAAAAGCCCAATTGAGCTCCTCTCCAGTAAATCCTATTTTGTCCGCATCCAAAGTATTGGGTAGCCATAAATCTTTTAAGTATAAGAGCTTACCATAATAAATCATTTGAGCTAAAAAACTGCGCTCCGATGGAGGCGGCACAAACTTGCGACCAAAGGCCGTGGCAACATCAGAAAAAAGCATCTGAGGTCTTAAATTTTTAGCGACATAACGCGGCAAACCGGAATAAAATCGATGTTCCGTTCCCAAATAATTATCGAGCATCAAAATCAGCCAGCCTTGATTGGCAATTACCCGAGTCTTATAGTCGACATCCGAGGTTGTTGTAACCACGTTGGGCGGCACAAAATCAGGAAAATCGTATTTGACATGTCTGAGTAAATCACGGCACTGCTCGGCAATCAGTTCATCATCAGAAAAGACGGTTAAAACGGCCTCCTCTATGGCGCGTTGGAGTGTATCATTCATTTTTGCGATCCATACACTATCCGGGTATTGGGTTGGAAAAAAAAGTGGATAAGCCTGTTTAATTGAATCGAAATCTTCAGGCGATGCCTGGGCAAACACACGATCGAAACGCTCGACACTCACATCTAGGTCAATGGCTTGAATGGCACGCTCTCGCTCAGACAATTCACCGCAAGAAATCAAAATCAGCCCTAATAATAAAGGACCTATTAAAGAAAATCGAATCTTCATTATATCCGTAATAAATTTTAATCGTGCGTTAAAAATGATCTTCATAAAAAGTGAGGTTCTATGACTCCGTATTTCAGCTGGGATTACTTATTTTTGTGCCACAAAGGTATCATTAATTGCGCATAATCTCGGTGTCCATGGAGGCAGAAAAAGTTGCAAAGCACATAATTGAATGGCTTAAATCTTATGCCAAAAACGCAAATACTAATGGATTTGTTGTTGGAGTGAGCGGTGGAATTGATTCGGCAGTAACCTCGACCCTTTGCGCCATGACCGGACTTCCCACGCTATGCCTTGAGATGCCTATTCATCAAGCCGTAGATCAAAGCAGCAGAGCCCACAAGCACGTACAAAAATTGTGTGCTAAGCACAAAAATGTAGCCGGGCAGTCGGTTGACTTAAGCGCTCCTTTTGACAATTTTAAGGATGCTGTAATTCGGGATACGGATCATCCCAGAAATGATCTTAGCCTGGCTAATGCCCGAGCCCGCCTGCGGATGACCACCCTATATTATTATGCGGGCATTCACGAATTCCTCGTTGCCGGTACGGGGAACAAGGTTGAAGATTTTGGCGTGGGATTTTATACAAAATACGGTGATGGCGGGGTTGATTTGAGTCCAATCGCAGATCTGGTAAAAAGTGAAGTATTAGCCTTGGGCCGCTATCTTGGCATTATTTCAGAAATATTAGAAGCCCCCCCGACCGATGGACTTTATCACGATAGTAAAACGGATGAAGAGCAACTCGGAGCGAGTTATGACGAATTGGAATGGGCTATGGCATTCCAAAAAAGTACTCAAAACGATCATCTTGGGCTGATCGATTCAGAGGCTGGTATAGAGGAACTAAAATTAAGCCCACGCCAAAAGGAAGTCCTGTCTCTTTATCTTAAACTAAATCGGGCGAATCAACATAAGATGAACCCAATTCCAGTATGTATTATCCCACAAGAATGGCATTGATTTAAATACATTGAGCGCCGTTCATTGATAATTTTTGTATTTAAAATCCTACAACAGCGGTTTTTATTACATTTGATTTCAATGAAGGCCGCAAAACGCATACTTATCGCTGATCATCACCCTGTAATACGCAAGGGTATTTCATGCATGTTGCGCAAGACTGAACAATTTGAAATTGTTGGAAAAGCGCAAAATATGGATGAACTTAATCAATCCCTTGAGGACTGTGCTCCGGACATACTTATCATGGAACTCGAATTGCCTCAGCGGAATGGAGTGAGCACTTTGCGTTATATAAAAAATGAATATCCGAAACTGCGCATTCTTATTTTTTCACATCTTGCTGAAGAAATTTACGCCTTGAGATGTATCAAAACAGGAGCCGCCGGGTATTTACCCAAATCTGCATCGCCTAAAGCCTTTCTCAAAGCCCTGAAACAATTAGCCAAAGGAGGCATCTATCTCAACGATGACCTCAACGCCTCCTTTAGTCCGCGCAGTGTCGGAGAAAGCAGTGCGATCAATCGTTATAAAAAACTATCCACGAGAGAAATCGAAGTCCTAAATATGCTTTCCACAGGAAAGCGCAACAAAGACATTGCAGAGGCCTTAGACATTAACGAAAAAACCGTCAGCACCTACAAAACGCGATTGCTCACAAAATTAAAAGTGGATAATATTGCGGATTTGATCAATCAAGCGCGCCTATTCAGATTGGGTTAAGCGATCAGCTCAAAGCACTCGGTTTAGTTTTTCCGAAAGAATTTTCTTTAAACCAATATAATCCGTTACGGCTTGAAGGGTTTCATCACCACTTTGTGATTCCGTCTCCTCTTCAAATTGCGCACTCAACTCATCAATCTTTTTAGCGACCAAATGTCTGCGCAAATTCAAAATCGTTTCGGATACAATTTGAGCCACACCGGATTTTTTATCTTTCACAAAAATGAGTTTTCGATCCCATTGATGCAATTGATGTTTCTCTTCGTCCATAAGAATATGAGTGACCTGTTCGGCAAGTTCATGGGGTAGACTTTGTAAAAAGCCATCAATTCTGAGCTCAGGATTTTGATGGTACCCTTCAATGATGCGATAATATAACTCTTGAAATTGAGTGTGGGTAAATTCTACTTCATCTTCCTGTAAATCCAAATAAATTTTTTGGTAAACAAGAGTCGATTGAGATACCGCTTTATGCTGAACAGCGCCGTGTTCATCCGCCTCTAACAAAGTCTCAATGAATTCTTCCTCATGTCCTCCGTAAAGAAGTAAAAGCTCAATTATTTTGCGCTCTAGCGCATATTGAACATCCACTTTAGACTCGGTCTTTGGCTTTTGAATAACGTCTAATCTCGGGGTATTGACCTCTGGGGTCTTTTGGGCATCATTTCGATTTTTCCTAAGAATTTGGGCCAAGGTGCTGAATAAAACTTCTTGGCTAATGTCCATGATACGCGAGCATTCCTTGAGGTAAACCTCTTGCTTTATATGATCCGGTATCTTAGCAATACTCTGAACCATGTCGCGAACGGTTTCAGATTTTTTTATTGGATCATTTGCCGCCTCTTTGGCCAATAAAGAAGCCTTGAAATTTATAAAATCAGTAGTGTTCTTGGCCAAATAATCCTGCAGCGCGTCCAAAGAATTATTACGTGCAAAGCTATCGGGATCCTCCCCTTGGGGAAAAGTACAAATCCGAACATTCATCCCTTGCTCCAAGATTAAATCCACGCCACGCAATGAGGCCCGTATCCCAGCATCATCCCCATCAAAGAGCAAGGTCATATTTTTAGTCAATCGATTGACCAACCTAATTTGTTCTGGCGTTAAGGCCGTCCCGCTCGACGCGACAACATTCGACAAGCCTCTCTGGTGCATTTGTATTACATCGGTATACCCTTCAACCAAATAGCAATTGTCCTCTTTAGCAATTCCCTGTTTCGCGAAATTTATCCCATAAAGAATTTTGCTCTTGTGATATACCTCGCTCTCTGGAGAGTTTAGATATTTGGCAATGTTCTTATCGGTAGAAAGCGTGCGCCCGCCAAAACCCAAAACACGACCACTCATACTGTGAATTGGGAAGATTACGCGAGAACGAAAACGATCAAACTGCCGATCTCCTTTGACTATTGTTAATCCTGTCTCTTCAAGAAAACTCATTTGATAGCCTTGCCTTAAAGCCTCTTGAGTAAATCCATCCCAGCGATCATCGTTGTACCCTAACTGAAATTTCTCAATAGTCTCTAGAGTAAATCCACGTTCTTTAAAATAAGTCAGCCCTATAGCCTTGCCTGGCTGGGATTCGGTCAAGGTTGATTTAAAGTAATCACGAGCAAATTCATTGACCAAATAAAGTGATTCTCTCTTATCTGCTTCGGCCTTTTGCTCAGTGGTTTGCTCGGTTTCCTCAATTTCGATGTTGTATTTTTTAGCCAGGTATTTGATGGCCTCCGGATAAGTAAAATGCTCATGTTCCATTAAAAACGCGACCGCATTTCCCCCCTTTCCACTACTAAAATCTTTCCAAATTTGTTTTACCGGTGACACCATGAAACTTGGCGTACGTTCATCAGTAAATGGGCTTAAGCCTTTATAATTTGTTCCTGATTTTTTGAGTTGTACAAAATCACCAATCACCTCTTCTACTCGAGCGGTTTCAAAAACTTGATCAATGGTGAATTTAGAAATCATCTAAGATTTTGTGTTTAAAATTGTCGGCAAGACAAAGGATATAAATTTAATACAATTCAACAAACCATGGCAAGCTTAAAATACGTTGATTCATGACCATTGAAACAAGAACGAGGCACAATATATTGGCCTAAATCAGCACTTTACTTTTTTCGATCGATTACATATTCAATCATTAAGCGAAGGGATGATTTTACGGGACCTTCGGGATACGAATTTAAAATGGACATTGCCTGGGCCTGATAATGCTTCATTTGGTCGACAGCATAAGTCAATCCACCCAGTGATTTCACCTTTTCAATAACCTCTTTTACCCGCTTTTTATCCCGTTTGTGATTTTTAATTGAGTTAAGCAGCCATCGTCGCTCTTCTTTATTGGCCTGATTTAAAGCGTGAATAAGCGGCATGGTTAATTTGCGTTCTTTTATATCAATCCCGAGTGGCTTACCGATTTGCGCACTGCCGTAGTCAAATAAATCATCTTTAATTTGGAAGGCCATTCCTAGGGCTTCTCCAAAGGCCCACATTTTCTGAACTTCTTTTTCTGGAGCATGAACGCTGCGCGCGCCAATAGCACAACAAGACGCAATCAAGGTCGCCGTCTTTTGTTTTATAATTTCGAGATAAACCTCTTCTGTAATGTCGAGACGTCTCGCTTTTTCAATCTGCAAAAGCTCTCCTTCACTCATTGATCGAACAGCGACTGAAATAATTTTAAGCAAATCAAAATCGTCATGATCAATACACAACAGCAAACCCTTTGAGAGTAAATAATCCCCGACGAGAACCGCAATTTTATTCTTCCACAAGGCATTAATCGAGAAAAAACCCCTGCGCTGATTGCTGTCATCGACTACATCATCGTGCACTAAAGTCGCTGTGTGAATCAATTCAATGACGGAAGCACCACGATAAGTGCGCTCCTGGACACCTTCAGCCCCGCACAACTTAGCCACTAAGAATACAAACATCGGCCGCATCTGTTTGCCTTTACGGTTCACCACAAAGTGAGTAATCCGATTCAGCAAGGCTACTTTGGAAGACATAGAAGCATAAAACTTTTTTTCAAAAAGCTCCATTTCCGTCTCTATAGGCACCTTTATTTGTGCTGAGGTTTTCAAAAAAATATTATATTTATGTTTTAATCAAAATTACATTTTCTAACTAAACTTACTGCATTATGAAACATTTTTACATTTTATTTTTCTTGATGACCACGTTGGTCTATGCCCAGCCCACTCAGGCCTTCTTTGAAGATTTTGAGGATGGTTTAGTCGACGATATCTTATTTACAAACTGGAATAATATAGATTGGGATGGAGATGGCGAGTTTTGGGAAATTGCGGACATGCTGGGTTATGCACCCGCACACCCTATGCAATCAAAAGTCGCAGATTCTGATTCTTGGGAGGGTGTAGGATTCGATCCAGATAATTGGTTGATAACAAAAGATCCCATAGATCTAACTACCTTTACTAATGTAACGCTTACATACACGGTTGGCACTTATCAAACCAACGGTACTTTTACTGATGATAAATATTCTATTTACATGGCCTCAGGCGGAACTATTGCAGACTTTCTGCAGGTAGATCCAGTTGATACTAGGCTCGTTACAGATGATTGTCCTAGCACAGAAGAAGATGGGTCTCTGTCTGGGGCGGTTGTTGAAATTGATGCTTCGGCTTTTGATGGTCAACAGGTCTATCTGGCATTCAGACATTTTGATTCTTTTGACATAAATTCTGTTTTACTTGATGATATTACAGTTTCTGGAGATACCAGTCTAGGAATTGTTAATCCTGATTTCATAAATCTCAGTCATTTTGTTGACATTAACGGAAACCTGAATATTAGAAATTCAATAGTAATTGATAAAGTACAAATTTCTTCGATAAATGGTTCTGTTTTGTTCAATGAAAAAACTAACCAGGAGCATGCACAAATCGATTTAAACATGTTGAGCAAAGGATTATATTTAGTGACTATTTATGTAAATGAAAGTTCGCAGTCCTTTAAAATAGTCAAATAAAAAAACTGATTTAAAGTTTAATACCGAAAAAGGGTGCTTCAGTTTGAAGCACCCTTTTTTTAATACTTTTTTTTCGTGCTTCAATGCTTGTTGGCTAATTGACCGCATGCAGCGTCAATGTCGTTGCCACGACTGCGCCTTACAGTAACCGGAATATGGGCTTTTTCCAGGGCTTGTGTATAGGCTTCGATACGATGCGGAGGTGCCTGTTTAAAAGCCCCGTCGTCTATGGCATTGTATTCAATTATATTGACCTTACAAGGCACCTTTTTACAGAAATGCACGAGTGCGCGAATATCTTCGTCCGTATCATTAAAACCATCCCAGACGATATATTCAAAAGTCACGCGTCTTTTGGTTTTTTCATACCAATAAATAAGTGTTTCCAAAACATCATCGAGCACAAAACGCTCGGCAAAAGGCATAATTACTTGACGCTTTTCTTGAATTGCAGAATGTAAGGACAAGGCCAAATGAAACTTAACCTCATCGTCCGCGAGCTTCTTAATCATTTTGGGCACCCCGGAGGTAGACAAGGTAATGCGCTTTGGAGACATTCCTAATCCTTGGTCGCCGGTAATCTTCTCAATGGCTGACAGAACATTATTGTAGTTCATCAGTGGTTCGCCCATACCCATAAAGACTATGTTTGACAATGGCCGGTCGTGATAAAGCAGACTCTCTTGATGGATCGCCATGACTTGGTCGTAAATCTCATCAGGATTGAGATTTCGCATGCGCTTAAGCCTGGCTGTAGCGCAAAAAGTACAATCTAAACTGCATCCCACTTGCGAGGAAACACAGGCCGTAGTTCTAGTCTTCGTAGGAATTAGGACCGATTCAACAATTAAATCATCGTGTAAACGCACCGCGTTTTTTATGGTCCCGTCACTACTTCGCTGCATTTGATCAACACTGATATGATTGATGACGAAATGCTTTTGAAGGACCTCTCGAGTTTCCAAAGAGAGATTGGTCATTTCCTCAAAATTATGAACGCCTTTTTGCCAAAGCCATTGATAAACTTGATTGGCACGAAAGGGCTGCTGACCTTGCTCAGTAAAAAACAAACGTAAATCCTCTAGGCTAAGCCGTCTGATGTCTTTTTTTGTCATCGTCATAGATGGCGTAAAAGTACAACTTTAGTCAGGAATGTTTTAGTCGGGGTTAAGGTTGGATTTGTAATTTTTTCGTCACGATGTTTCCAGAATCTATATCTTCTAAATACAGCAAATAAATTCCAGGAGCCAATGAACTCACGTTGACTTGGTTTTCGGTAGCAGATAAGTCCAAGGTCATAAGCCGTTGACCAGTGAGCGCAAAAATATTACCCCTTAAGTGAGGATATTTTGTATTTTGAATGGAAATATAATCCCTTGCAGGATTTGGATAAACAGACACAAGCCCTTCAAGATCAAAATCACCAATACTCAGGGCATTTTCCAGGGTTCCTAATTGGTCAATACCTATACCATCCGGGTCCAACCAATCACTCAAGCGTTGTTCAGGAGTATTTCCTCCGGACCATGAGCTCGCAAAACGCCCGTATAAATCATAACGGCCATTACTTTGTATGCCGTCGCAATGGGCCATACCACCATACAACTGGCCAATAATCTGTCCTTGGTCGTTAAAGAGTGGTGACCCAGAAGAGCCGCCTTCGGTGCTGCCGAGATCCCATCCATTACTCGCCCCTACATCCGATCCTTTGATAAGCCATACCTCCGTGCCATTGGCAATATCACGGGCCATAGGGTCATCGTCACGACAAATCTTCATAATATCTCCTTGAGGATGATGAATCCCAATTTGGTACTGTGGAAGTTCATCTGTTCTGTCCCAGCCTGCAAAAGCCACGTCCCAGGAGGCCGGTATCGGCTCGTTCAGCTCGACTAGCGCAAAGTCTGAACGCCCATTTTTCGCGCGCAATTGGGCCCCATTTACAGTGAAATTAGTCCCAATATCCACACTATTATCCTCAGTACCACAAACAGGATCTGGGCTTATCCAATTAAAACGCAAAGACCAAAAGTCAGGATTAGAGTTCTCAAGACAGTGATTAGCGGTCAATACATAGGGGGTTTTATCTTCCTTTGCGTTGTTGACAAGAACTGCAGAACACAAATAACCATTACCCAGATTCAACAGCGCAACAGCTTTTTTAAGTTGATTCCGATGCCCATCAAAGGACTCTCCAACACTACAATTGACATCAAAGTGACAATCGCCTGAATCCTCAAAATCACGGGACTGATTTTGTTGCTGTATTAATTGATTCACAGCCCCCATGCGATAACCGTGAATCAGACTCTCCACACGCAGTCGAGGCAATTCAGTAGTATTGGGTTGGGCTAAATATTCAATGATTATTTCATCCCCCTGAATAATCCAACTTCCAAATGTTCTTACAGAAGTCAATCTCGAACGATGAACTTTAGACCAATCCGTCTGAGTAGAATTATAAAACTGCACTTGCCCCCCTTGAGGAATATAAAAATCTGAAAAATTCAAACTCATATTGAGTGCGCCCGGAGAGCGCAACGCCATACGCCAAATACGAGTGCCATCAGACAATTCTGACCATTGCCCATGGGTAAAAATATCGATAGAAACTTGACGCTCTATTCCATAGCGCCAAGGCATAGACTTATCTTGATCCGCGACCAAATCTTCAGAAATTACATGGGCCATATCAAGCACTGATAAGTGCACGTAATCAGGAGAGTCAAGGTCCAAGGACCACCCCCTTGGTTCAGGAGCATTACCTTGACCCCAAAGCGCCGCATGAAATACGAGAAGGAATATGGACCAATATCTGAGCATTTATTTGAACCTCATGTATTTAGAGAACCTCTAAGTTAATTAAAAAAAAGATTTCCCCATAAAAAAACCCTCGATATCCGAGGGTTTTGCTTCTTTATTTTATTTCATTAGATGATTAACATGGCATCACCATAGGTATAAAATCTGTAGCGTTCTTTTACCGCCTCAGCATAGGCCTCTTTGATAAAGTCATGGCCCGCAAAAGCCGAAACCATCATCAAGAGCGTAGACTTTGGCGTATGGAAATTAGTGACCATGGCATTTGCAATGCTAAAATCGTAAGGTGGAAAAATGAATTTATTGGTCCATCCTTGATAAGGATTTAAGGTCGCATTTGAGGAGACAGAGCTCTCTAGGACACGCATTACGGTTGTACCCACGGCACACACTCGTCGTTTCTGCGCAATACCTGTATTAATGGTTTGTACTGCCTGAGGATCAATTATAATTTCCTCACTGTCCATTTTATGCTTAGACAAATCTTCGACCTCAACGGGACTAAAGGTTCCCAATCCAACGTGAAGCGTTACTTCAGCAAAATTTACACCTTTAATTTCGAGACGTTTTATAAGGTGCTTTGAAAAGTGCAACCCGGCAGTTGGTGCGGCAACAGCGCCTTCATTTTTAGCAAAAATGGTTTGATAACGTTCCGCATCTTCTGGTTCTACCTCTCGCTTAATGTACTTGGGCAATGGCGTTTCTCCGAGCTCCGTTAATTTATCACGAAACTCCTGGTAAGACCCGTCAAATAAAAAACGTAGTGTTCTTCCTCGTGAGGTTGTATTGTCGATAACCTCTGCTACAAGAGAATCGTCATCTCCAAAATACAATTTGTTACCAATTCTGATTTTTCGCGCGGGATCCACTAATACATCCCATAGGCGCGTTTCAGCGTTTAACTGTCTAAGTAAAAACACTTCAATGCGTGCTCCTGTTTTTTCTTTATTTCCGTAAAGTCTCGCCGGAAAAACCTTGGTATTATTTAACACCAAAACATCTTGCTCATCGAAATAATCAATTAAGTCCTTGAACATTTTGTGCTCGATGGTTTTGTTCTTGCGATCCAGAACCATAAGTCTTGCCTCATCCCGATTTGGCGCTGGATATTCAGCTAAAAGTTCAGGGGGCAGATTAAAATTAAAATTGGAGAGTTTCATTCCCATAGAGCGTGGTCTTGTGTTAAAGGGGGCAAATATACGACCTCCAAAAGGCCGTTGTCAAGTAAAACAGCAATTAATTACCAGAAACCACCGTGACTCCGACCTCGGTCAAGTGATTCCAAAAATTTGGATATGATTTGGTCACGACATCGGGGTTCACAATACCGATGGGCACCTTCACCACTAGGGGCGCGAAAGCCATAGCCGTGCGATGGTCCCTATAAGTATCTATATAAACCTCTGGGTTTATTGGATGCTCTCGAGGAGACAAGCGCAAAGAGTTTTCGGTAATATCAACTAAGGCACCGAGTTTAGTCAATTCAATAGACAAAGCGCTGAGTCGGTCCGTCTCTTTTATCTTGAGGGTGTGTAATCCTGTTAAATGACATCCTATTCCAAGACCAAAGCAGCACACAGCAATGGTCTGCGCCAAATCAGGGGTGTCAATCAAATTCCAAAAAATAGATTTTGGCAGAGTCTGGTTCAGCTTACTGAGCCAAATACATTGCTCTTTTTTATCAAATTCCGTCTGTACCCCAAGGGTTTGAAAAAGGTCCGCAATCGCTCGGTCTCCTTGTAAACTTTTTGAACTGAAATAACGCAGACCAAGACGCCACTGAGTACTCAGAGCCACCATGCTGTACCAGTAAGAGGCGCCACTCCAATCGGACTCAATCGTCCAAAGTTGGTTTGAATTCATGGCCGGCCCTTGGACATTAATTTCCTTTTCAGAAACTTCAGCCGTTGCCCCTATCTTGTTGAGCATAGATGCTGTCATTTGCAAATACGGTAGACTGGTCAATCCCCCTTCTATTTCTATGGTCAATCCATGTTCAAACCGAGAGGCGACGAGCATCAAAGCGGTTAGATATTGACTACTTACGGAACCAGACATCGAGATTTTACCTCCAGAACATGCGCGCCCATGAATGGCTAAAGGTGGATATCCTTGCTGACCCAAATATTCTATATCTGCCCCTAAGGTGATAAGGGCATCGACTAAAATACCGATAGGCCGCTCTTTCATGCGATTTGAACCAGTCATGACCACAGAACACCCGGGCAAAAAGGCAAAATAAGCGGTTAAAAAACGCATAGCCGTTCCGGCATGGCCGACATCGATAGGGCCATCAGAATTTTTTAAAGCCTGAATCATGACGTCAGCGTCGTCACATTCAGCCAAATTATCCAATCGGATTTCAGGCCAAAGGGCTTGCAGAATCAACAAACGATTGGTTTCACTTTTTGAACCTGTGAGCGATAAAATAGTATCAATTTTAATCGCATCAAATGACTTGAGTTGTAATTTCATTTTGACCTATTATGACTTTTATAATGTTTATAAAATCGGCTGTAGGCCGCAAAAAAACCATAGATAACGGATCCTAGGGTCAATCCAAGGACATTACGCCATGAAAATAAAAATGAAAAAAATGATCCTCCTGACAATAAACCCTTAACCACCAAAAAAATCAAAGCAAATCCTAAGGCCAAGGCCAAAACTGAACGCCAAAATTTTAACTTTGAAACTATGGTAGAAAACATATATACTCGATTTTTTAAAACCTATTTCAATTTTTCATTCGTGTGATGACGATCGTGATCGCGCTGGGTTTTTATGGCCATCTTTTTCGTAAATGACGCTTGAAGGTCCACCCCTGTTTGATTGGCCAAACAGAGCACGACAAAGAGCACATCGGCCAGTTCTTCACCCAAATCTTTTTGTTTATCGCTAGGTTTTTCACTCTGTTCGCCATATCGACGCGCAATAATTCGGGCGACTTCCCCAACCTCTTCGGTGAGCTGAGCCATATTGGTCAGTTCATTAAAATAACGAACTCCATGATCTTTAATCCATTGATCGACTTGTTGTTGTAAGCTGGTTAATTCCATAGCATTGAGTTTTTTATAACGAAACTGGCTTGTTTAATACTGATCGGTATCCAAAATAATTGTCACTGGCCCATCATTGATTAAACTAACCTCCATGTCGGCACCGAAAATTCCTGATTGAATATCGAGGCCTGTTTCTTGTCTTAGACATTCCATAAAGGCCAAATAAAGGGGTTCAGCCTGGGCTCCTGGCGCTGCTTCTATAAACGAGGGACGGTTTCCTTTTTTTGTTTGCGCATGTAGCGTGAACTGACTGACGACCAATATCCCCCCTTCCACAGCCTGAACATCAATATTCATGGGCGCGTTGTCGTCTGCAAAAATTCTAAGACGGGCTACTTTTCGCGCTAACTGAAGGACTTGAGCCTGAGTATCGTGAATGGATACCCCTAAAAACACTAGGAGTCCTTGATTTATCGATCCCACTATTTTTTCATCAACACGTACATGGGCTGATTTGACCCTTTGGACTAAAGCCTTCATGATGATTGATATAAATCTTTTCGGTATTGACTGTCTTCTCCCGAATGCATTTGACAATAACTATGATAACGAGACCAGGCCAGAAGGCCCTCTTCAAGTTGCTCTTTTATGGCACAATGGGGCTCATTAATGTGCTGACAATTATTGAATTTGCACTGGTCTTGTAGGGCAAAAAATTCTGGAAAATAAGCCCCAAACTCTGTCGGCTCTAGATCCACCACGCCGAATCCCTTTATTCCTGGGGTATCAATAATTCGACCTCCGAAAGGCAGATCAAACATTTCAGCGAAGGTTGTGGTATGCTGCCCTTGCGCATGCTGCTGCGAGATCTCTGCGGTGCGCAGGTCCAGATCTGGCGCCAATGAATTGACTAGAGTTGATTTACCCACTCCACTGTGTCCAGAAAAAAGAGAGGTCTTTCCACTCATCAAGGCTTTTACTTGATCCACATTTTTTCCTGTCTTGGCCGAAATCCCAATACAAGTATAGCCTATGGACCGATATAAGGCAGCGAGAAATTTTGCTTGATCAAGCGCGTCTTGATCATAGGTGTCCGATTTATTAAAAAGCAACACACAATCAATGTGATATGCGGCGGCCGTGACTAAAAATCGATCAATAAAAGAGGTAGTCGTTACTGGATTGCTCGGCGTGATCAGTAAAAATGCATAATCGATGTTTGAGGCAATAATATGGGTTTGCTTAGAGAGATTGACAGATTTTCGAATAATATAATTCTCTCTCTTTTCGATCTTGGTAATCACCCCGCGCGTCTCTTGATCGGCGGTTTCCAATTCAAATTCAACTCGATCTCCTACCGCTATTGGATTCGTGCTTTTGATGCCATCGATTCGAAATTTACCTTTTATTCGGCAGGGGTAGATCGTTCCTTCGGAAGACCTAACGGTATACCAACTTCCAGTAGATTTATAAACCAAGCCTTTCATCACGACACAAAATTGCTAATTTATCTGCAATATACATTGATTTTTCGGCCTTTATCAGGCCCAGCACTCGGTCGTTTTATTCCATTAACCGCGATTCAATTAAATCGTTACATGCACTGGACCACACTAAGCATCTTTGATACTCTTTTGCTGATTGATTGATTCTTGGTGAATCGCTTTGAATAATTTTTGAGTAAATTCTTCGCTTAAACCTTCCTTGAGTCCAGCGGTCACCATACGCTCTAAAATCGACGTCCAACGATCGGACTGCAAAATCGCCACATTATTATTGTGTTTTAATTGACCAATTTGAACAGCGATGCCCATTCTTCTGCCCAAAGTTTCTATCAATTGGGTGTCGATAATATCTATTTTGACGCGAAGGGCATCCAAGTTATTGTGAAACTCCTTAGTTGAAACATCCGTTTCCCTCATTTTTAGAGCCGTGATAATTTCTCCTAACTGCTCTGGTGTGACTTGTTGAGCGGCGTCGCTCCAAGCATTGTCGGGATCGATATGACTCTCAATCATCAATCCGTCATAATTCAAATCTAGCCCGGTTTGGGAAAGCTCAAAAATTAAATCTCGGCGCCCCCCCATGTGGGATGGATCCAAGATTAAAGGCACATCGGGTCTTCTGCTTTGAAAGTCAATGGCGATTTGCCATTCTGGTATATTGCGGTATTTTGTTTTTTCATAGGTCGAGAATCCACGATGAATCGCCCCCAATTGCGTGATGCCTACTTTTTCAAAACGCTCTAAGGCGCCCATCCAAAGTGATAGATCAGGATTAACAGGATTTTTAATCAAAACAATTTTATTTGTACCGCGCAGCGCATCGGCAATGTCTTGAATAATAAAGGGAGACACGGTTGTTCTTGCCCCGATCCAAAGCATGTCAACATCATGTTCCAAGGCCAACTCAACATGATGTGGGTGGGCCACCTCTGTGGTGGTTAAAAGCCCCGTTTCTTGTTTAGCGCGTTTCAACCAAGGCAGGCCTAATGCACCCACGCCTTCAAAATTTCCAGGGCGTGTTCGCGGTTTCCAAAGCCCAGCCCGCAAAACTGAAGTTTTTGTCTTGGTCAGCCCTCGAGCTGTTTCTAAAAGTTGATCTTGAGTTTCTGCACTACAAGGTCCTGCGATTACAATAGGATGCCCTAGATTCATGGCGCGTAACCACTCTCGTGCTTGATTGCTTTGAGTCATAATTCAATTTTTTCACCCAATTTACTGGGTATATTTTCTTTATTCTGTGCGTACAATCCAAGTAATTTGAAATGTTTTACCCCTTCTTGTAAAACACCAATAGCTTGTTTAAATTTTTCTGGGTTGTCAAAAGTCACATCAACAAAAAAGGCATAGCGCCAATTCATCCCAAGAACCGGTAATGACTGAATTTTTGTCAAATTTATGTCATAATCGCTTAAAACGGCGAGTGCCCGACTGAGGGAACCAACCTCATGACCGAGCTGAAACTTAATACTGGCCTTGTTGGGTGTTTTTTGTGAGTGACTGCCGGGGCGGCCAAACAACACAAAGCGCGTCTGATTCTGCTTGATGTCTTGAATTTGACTGTCTAAAATCTCCAATCCAAAGGCTTCTGCAACGTCTTTTCCCGCAATAGCTGCTATTCCCTGAAGTTGTTCTTTTGAGATTTGCTCTGCTTCGCTTGCCGTATCTTTTCCTTCCACCAGTCTAAATTGACCCTGGTATTGTCTGAGATAGTCGCGACACTGCAGCAGTGCCACCGGATGGGAACGCACCTCTGTAATATCCTGAATTCTGGTCTTTGGCAAAGCCATTAAGTGCATTTGAATATTCAAATAAACCTCGTCATATATTTCAAATGATCCGGATTCAAGCAGATTGTAATTGGTTAAAATCGACCCGGCAATTGAATTCTCAATAGCTAACACGCCAAATTCTGCCAAGCCTTTTGCGACCGCTTGCGTAGTTGCATCAAAAGAATCACAGCAAAGCAGATCATAAGGCTGCTGATCAAACAACTGCTTTACGGCTTGATGGTGAAAAGAATGTTGTATTCCTTGTATTGCGATTTTCATCGTGTAAATTATTCATAAAAAAAGCCCGAACAATTGATCGGGCTTTAGCGTTATTGTTGCGTACAATTAACACAAAGCCTTAGTCTTTGTATAAAAGAAATAAAAGAAAAATATGTTGTTGTACGTTTTCATCGATATGTTTGAATGACGAAAATATACTTTATCATTCAGAACATAAAATCTTTCCAAAGATTTTTTATTCTTTAATTTTACGGCCAAAGCATATGACGATTAAATTTGAACAAATTGTAAAATTATACGGGGCTCAAAAGGCACTGAATGAGGTCGATTTTTCCATAGAAAAAGGACAGATTATCGGGCTCCTTGGTCCGAATGGCGCCGGTAAGTCAACGCTCATTAAAATTTTAATCGGTCTGTTGCATCCCGATGGTGGCCAACTGCTCCAAAACAATACTGCGCTAAACACCCAAAGCCTCAATTATAAAAGGCGCGTCGGTTATCTACCTGAAGATAATCCGCTCCCGCAGGAACTCTTTGTCAAAGAATATTTGAACCAAACCGCCGCTTTGTATGCCCTTAATCCCTATGACAGTGCGCCATTGATTCAGCGTACTGGACTGAGTTCAGTCGAACACAAAAAAATAGGGACGCTTTCGAAAGGGTTCAAACAACGCCTTGGTCTGGCGGCTGCCCTGATCCATCAACCTGAACTCTTGGTTTTAGACGAGCCAATGACGGGACTGGATCCAAATCAAATTCAAGAGATAAGAAAGTTGATTAAATCGCTCAGTCCAAAAACGACGATATTGCTCTCCACCCATATTCTGCAAGATATCTCTGCAATCTGTGACCGAATACTGGTCTTGAATCAGGGAAAATTAGTCAAAGATCTGGCCTTAACAGAATTGGAAAACACCAATGATACTGCAGCGCTTGAGGCTTTATTTACCCAGTGGACGTCGTAAATAAAAATGGGTTTGACCCCCTTCAATTATAGTGATAAAGCCGTTTTATTGAAATATTAGACGGCCTGTGAATTCCTCCTCTACATTGACAATTGGGGGCTGCGTAAGACAAATCACATCGCCGAGCCCTACAATACGACCTTGAATCAAATTGGTCGGTGCCACGACCATTTTATTCGTGCTGCGATGAAATAAATAAAGATTTTTGATTTCCAAATTTGGGGCCTCTATGCGGCAATCACCGTCATAAAGACCAATATTAGCAGAATTTGTCCGCCCCCCTAGAAAAAATTTGCTGGTACCGTTGGCAAAAATTATCAGCTGGGTGACATCTAAATCTTCAAAATAAAAATCACCATCGGTGTGAAATTCACCCTCTTGCTCACGGTCCTCGGAAAGTAAAGTGAGTTTTTTAAACGTGATCGGGCCCTGTCCAATAACTGGCAGTCCAGAACTCGAACGAATTTCTATGGAATCCACAGGGGACGTCACATAAACCTTGGTAATGCCATAATCACGGGTATAATTACAACTGTTTCGGTCGCTTACCTTAAGGATACTGTCTTCTACACGCACCAGGACCTCATTCATAAGATTTTCCCCAGACTCGACCACCACACTCTGCTCTGGCCCAGAAGAGACAATTAACTGCACACGATTCCAGATGATGATTTTTTTGAATTTATCGACATTAAAGGTGCGCTGGACAATTGGTCCACTGGTTTGAAAACAATCCCATGCATTGTCGCTACCGCAACCCCAAAAAAGTAGTCCACCCATCAATGCGATGGTGTAATAAATTGCGCTAATTCTGATTTTTAAAATTGTTCTCATAATCGATACCCAATACCAAATTCAACAGCCTCCGCCTTTGCCCAGTGTGCTTTTAAGGTAACCGCAGCAAAAAAATGTTCCTTTCCAAAATATCGCTTTAGTCCCAAACGATTGTACAGTCTATTTTCAAATTCATAGGGCCAATAAAAATAACGCCCTAATTGAGAAACAAAAGCGGTTTTGCGAAAACGAAATTCATGACCTAAAAATACACCAATACGGCGATAATCTAAACCAGGCTCAATTCCGTCCCCTGGGAAAGCTGATTGACGATACCGGATCAAATGAATTAAAAAGTCTGAGAAAAAGAAATCCACACCGAGTTGAATGGTACTTTTATAATTGATTCTTTTATCGGCAAAAAATGAAAAAACGTAAAAAGGATACTGTCCTAGACCAATAACATCAGCTTCATTGAGCCCTGTTCGAAACACGGCATTGACGGTTATTGGCTCACTGTAATATTGGCTTGGCCAATCACCATGATTGTGTCGGGTTAAAATAACCCCCTCCTGAGATTGATAACTCACCCCGGCCGAAAAATAAAGCGTATTCGTGCTGTTATTTGGCGCTTTGAAATTCGCATTTGAGTAATGAATAATGCCAGTTCCTAACCGGAATCCGATTCCTCTATAAATATTTTCTTGTATCAGGTTAAACTTTAAAAATGTGGTGCTCATAAAACGACTTCCATAGGCCGTATTTTGATAATTATCTTCAGCATCATACGGATTACCAGCCATGGCAATGCCTTGCCCAATACCAAGTCTCAATCGACGCTTCCAAAAATACCAGTTAAAGTGACCATAAAGTCCGTAATTCTTACCCAGATAGGGATTTCCCATATCTTGATAATTAAAGGTAAAGCCCCAATCAGGATAGTTATAACGGCTTTCCCATTCATTATAGCCGTAAGTCTTTCGGTTGTATATAAGATTAAACCCGGTTGGATGTCCCGTGATCAGGTGCGCGATATCGGAATTGTGTTCTAAAATACTGCCATAAAAATAATCGAGCTCAATGGCATAGGGCTTTAACTCCCTTTGTTGTGCCAACAACATCGGGCTCAAAACTCCAAAAATCAACAACCACCAATTGTATCTCATGACTCGATAAAGGCCCCAAATATACGGCATTAATTTATGTGGCTCAAGTCACTAAAAACGACGTCTGGCCCTGATGAACTTAGAAGGGCAACTGGCTTAAATCCACATTGCCTCCTGAGAGAATTAGGCCAATTTTTTTGCCGCTAAATTGAGCGGGATATTTCAATACAGCTGCGAGAACAACAGCACTCGATGGTTCAATTACCATCTTAGTGCGCTCCCATAAAAGGCGCATCGATGCGATAATCTCGGACTCATCGACGCAAAAAATTGACGTAACACCATTTTGGATTATAGGAAAATTAACAGAGCCTAATTGTGTTTTTAAGCCATCGGCAATGGTATTCGTTTGATCGTTCGTCTGAATCGACCCCATTTTCAAAGAACGAAAAGCATCATCGACAGCAGTAGGCTCAGCACCCCAACAGTGGCAATTATGGCCAAAATGTGCGGTGGCCAATGCAGTTCCCGCCAAAAGACCTCCCCCACCCACTGGGGCAATAACGCCATTCAAATCTGGAACTTCCTCTAATAGCTCCATGGTTGCGGTCGCATTACCAAGAATGACCGGCATGGCATTCGAGGGATGAAGGGCCGTGGCCCCGGTTTTTGTGATAATCTCTTGGGTAGCGGTCTCACGTGCCGATAAATTTGGCGCACAATCTGTGACCTCTGCCCCATAGGAGATTACAGCGTCACGCTTAACTTTTGGCGTGCCCAAGGGCATCACTACAAAGGCCTTTATTCCCATGATTTTTGACGCTAAAGCCACAGCCTGCCCAAAATTACCAGAGGAGTGGGTCACCACACCTCTAGAGCGTTCCTGCTCGGTAAGCGCAGCTATAGCACTTACGGCACCGCGCATTTTAAATGCCCCCATGCGCTGCAGTTGTTCGCATTTAAAGTAGAGCTCAGCCCCACTAAGTTCGTTTAAATAGTGTGAGGTCACCACTAGAGTGCGATGAATAAAAGGCTTGATCAGGGAGGCAACATGCAGCAGTGCTGATTTACTTGACCCGTTGTCTTGGCGTAGAGTGCTGAAGGATTGATTATAAAGCTCTGATGAATTCATTACTCAGAATGCGTGACTTTTTCTCCATTAACAAACACAGCGTAGTCGATCGAAATACTGCTCCGCAGGCTCATGGACACCGAACAATATTGCTCAAAACTCAACGCAGCCGCGCGCAATGCTTTCGCGGGTATAATATCCCCTTCAAGATAAATTTCTACCATCGCTGATTTAAATGGATTTGCCTTTTCCACCGCTGCGCGCTCTCCGGTCACCTTGACGGTATAACTGCTCACGGTTTGCCGTTGTTTTTTCAAGACATAAATGATATCAATAGCATTACACCCCCCTATTGCCATGAGCAAAAGCTCCATAGGTGACGCGCCCTCTGGACGCCCTTCCTTATTGAAATCCATAGACACCGTGTGCTGGTTCGGTCCGGAGGCATGGAATAAATAATCATCGTTCTGTCGGGTTAAGGTGACGGTCATAATTTTTGTTTTTTTTATGATGTTGTGGATTGGGCCACACGCTGTTGAATTATTTCTGGAATACTTTTACCTTCAATATTGCTTTGCAGCCAAGTGAGAATATCTAAATATAGAAAACTGCGACGCTCGAATGGATCATCTTTGTATTGGCTCAAAGTATCATACAATCCCTTGAATGATTTTTTAATTTCATGAGGATACACCTGGGTCAAGCTTCTTATGAATGAAATCATGGCGCGTTGCACTTGGTGCAAGTCTTCCATTTTAATTAAAAACTTATAGGTACTCAATATGAGTCGCTCGATTTGATAATCAATACCCGCTTCATAGTGGGCCACTAAATTTAAAATTCTTGAGAAACAAAGTAAATCCTCCCGCATGCCTAAAGACTTGTTTTCAATAATCAATCCCAAGTATTGAATGCATAATTTATACTGACCACATCCAAAATATAGGCAAGCAATTTTGTAATAGAAGATCATAACGTGGTGTTCGTCTATTTTCTCACCGTAATGCTCAATTCCAGCTAATACAGGCTCCACCAAGCGAAGCCCTTCATGAAAAGTGCCCGCCATAAAATGGGCATTAAACTTATGGCCATAAAGATATAAAAAGGCCAAGCTTTGCACGTTTTCTCGCTGAGGGAATGAGGGCCGATCGATCGTTTGCTCAAAACGAACAAGAGCGCTTTGAAATCGAGAAACATCCCCAATAAAAAACAAGGCTTCCAATAAATACTGAGCCCCGCGTAAATAAAACACAGGATTTAAATCAATCATTTTTGGCGCCCGATAAAACAACTCGGTCCATCGGGTAGCATAAGTAAAGCAAGCCAAAAAGTCTTGGATAATAAAATTGTACCAAAGTTGCGCGTTGTAATACCAAAGGCGTTCGCGAAAACCCAGGGCATCCAGATGAACTTCAGGCATACGACTGGCAAAAAACTCTTGGACATAGCGCAATTCTGTATCGGTTTTCACGTAACCTTTTTGTAAAAACAGACTGTAAAGCTGAAGAGAGAGATTGGACAGTTGGCTTGAGATTTCATTGAGCGTACCGATTTTTGCAGATTCAGCCACTAGTAACTCCGCTCTATTGCTGATACTTCTGGTAATATACTGGCTCTCGATTACTTTTTCAAGTTCAATAATTTCTGCAGCCATATTTTTCTCCTCATGCTCAAGCGCGATCCCTTTGGCGCGTTCCAACATTTTTAAACTTTGACCAAATAAACCTTTGTGATAAAGTATGGTGGCAAAATCTAACTGCTCTCTTATTTGAAGACGAATATTTTGATGGATGGGATTTAATCTTAAACTGATCAAAATCTGCTTGTACAAATGGCCTTTGAGATTGGACAATTGTTTTTTAGAAATAGACTTATGTTCAAGAATTTGGGCCTCGTTGTATTGATTTTGTTTGTCTAAAATGGCGAACAATTGCATGAATTTAGCCTGTTCGTTCACCCCGAGACGACCTGCGTACAAACTGAATTGTCGCTTCTCCGATTTGGAAAGGGATTTAATCAGATCGAATAAATTGTCTTTTTGAATTTTGGGCATAGGAACCGACCTGATTTTAATTATTTGATTTTCAATTAATTGATCGCAAAAAAGAGCCGGTAAACGCCGTAATGAATACGACTAAAACAGTCCTTAAATACCCTACAAAATATAAATTCGCTTCTCAATTATCAAAATAATTAATCACAAATGTCTGCTGAGCAAATTCAAATATTCGATACTACCCTAAGGGATGGTGAACAGGTCCCAGGATGCAAACTCAATAAAGAGCAAAAACTGATTATTGCCGATCAACTTGAAGCCCTAGGCGTCGATGTTATTGAAGCCGGATTTCCAGTATCGAGCCCTGGAGATTTTGAGGCTGTTGCCGCCATTGCGAAGCAAGTTAAAAATGCCACTGTTTGTGGTTTGACAAGAGCTGTTGAGCACGATATTGATGTCGCGGCTCAAGCCTTAAAAGACGCCAAAAAACCGCGAATTCATACAGGAATTGGCACATCAGATTCTCACATAAAGTACAAGTTTAAGTCTACTCAGGATGAAATTATCCAACGGGCATATGCCGCTGTAGCCTACGCAAAGCGCTATGTTGAGGATATAGAGTTTTACGCAGAGGATGCGGGCCGCACCGACAACGCCTATCTAGCGCGGGTGTGTGAAGCCGCCATTAAGGCTGGGGCTACTGTATTGAACATTCCAGACACCACTGGATACTGTTTGCCCGAAGAATATGGGGCAAAAATCAAATATCTCAAGGAAAACGTCAAAGGCATTGACAAAGCCATTCTTTCCTGTCATTGTCATAATGATTTAGGTTTGGCTACGGCCAATTCCATTTCTGGAGTCGTGCACGGGGCAAGACAAATCGAATGCACCATTAACGGTGTGGGAGAACGTGCAGGAAACACGGCTTTAGAGGAAGTGGTGATGATTTTAAAACAACATCCACGACTTAATTTATTTACCAATATAAAAACCCCACAACTCTATCAAACCAGCCAACTTGTGTCTTACCACATGGGGGTAAACACCCAGCCCAATAAAGCGATTGTCGGGGCAAATGCTTTTGCACATAGCTCTGGAATCCATCAAGACGGTGTGATTAAAAATAGACAGACCTACGAGATTATTGACCCCAAAGATGTTGGGGTAACCGAGTCGGCGATTGTACTCACAGCACGAAGTGGCCGCGCGGCTTTGGCTTACCGAGCAAAATTAGTAGGCTATGAATTAACGAAGCTCCAATTAGATGAAGTCTACCGAACTTTTTTAAGTTTCGCTGACCAACAAAAGGAAGTTCAGGACAGTGATATTCATCGTATCATTGAATCCAGCAAAGTATATTCAGAAATCTTGATCAATTCATAATTTATCCAAAGACTATAAACCCAAAGTAAACCGATGGCAAAAACACTTTTTGATAAAGTATGGGACGCACACTTAGTGGAGGAAATGGACAACGGACCGAGCGTATTGTATATAGACAAGCATCTAATCCACGAGGTGACCAGTCCACAGGCCTTTCAAGAACTCGAAGATCGTGGCATTAGCTTGTTTAGACCCGATCAAGTGGTCGCAACGGCAGATCACAATACCCCGACTTTGGATCAGGACAAACCTGTCAAAGACCCATTGAGCCGAAAACAATTGCAGCAGCTGACCGATAACTGTCAAAAACATGGAATTACCCTTTATGGGTTGGGGCACCAGTACAATGGAATTGTCCATGTGATGGCCCCGGAGTTGGGGATCACTCAACCGGGTATGACCATGGTTTGCGGGGACAGCCATACCTCAACCCATGGAGCCTTTGGCAGTATCGCCTTTGGTATTGGAACAAGTCAGGTCGCCCAAGTTTTTGCCAGTCAAAGTCTGCTTTTGACCAAACCCAAAACCATGCGCGTCACCGTTAATGGCACCCTAGCTAAAGGGGTATTACCCAAGGACGTTATTCTTTTTATTATCGCCCAGATTGGGACCAATGCCGGTACAGGCTATTTTTGTGAGTACGCAGGCGAGGTATTTGAGCAAATGAGTATGGAAGGCCGAATGACGGTCTGCAATATGAGTATCGAAATGGGGGCACGCGGAGGAATGATTGCCCCAGACCAGACTACTTTTAATTATGTCCAAGGCAAGCCATACGCCCCGAAAGGAAAGGAATGGGAACAAAAACTGGCCTATTGGAAAACCCTTCCCACGGATTCCGAAGCTGTTTTTGACAAGGAATACTTTTTTGATGCCAAAGACATCGCGCCAATGGTGACCTATGGCACCAATCCAGGCATGGGCATCAAAATTGGGGCACAAATCCCACAATCAGATGATGCGTCCTTTGCGAAATCCCTAAAATATATGGGACTGAGTGCCGGTCAATCTCTTTTGGACCACCCGATTGATTATGTCTTTATTGGCAGCTGTACCAACTCCAGAATCGAAGATTTTCGTGTTGCTGCCCAAGCCGTTAACGGAAAACAAAAAGCCCCTCATGTGGTGGCGTGGCTCGTGCCGGGCAGCAAGCAAGTTGAGGCACAAATTGAGCAAGAAGGATTAAAAACAATTTTTGAACAAGCCGGATTTAAATTACGTCAACCCGGGTGCTCCGCATGCCTGGCGATGAATGATGATAAAGTTCCTGAAGGAGCCTATTGCGTTTCCACCTCAAACAGAAACTTTGAAGGACGTCAAGGGCAAGGGGCAAGAACCCTACTCGCTAGTCCACTGGTCGCAGCCATTTCAGCAATTGAAGGTAAAATCACCGCAGTAGATTCCTATTTAAATTAAGCCTATGGAAGCATTTAAAACTTTAATCAGTCGTGCCTTTCCCTTGCCGATAGAGCATATCGATACCGATCAAATCATTCCAGCAAGATTTTTAAAAGCCACGGATAAAAAAGGCTTTGGCGATAATTTATTTAGAGACTGGCGCTATGACAATAATGATCAACCCAATCCTGATTTTGTCTTAAACAAGACTGAATATAGCGGCCAAATTCTAGTTGCTGGAACTAATTTTGGTTGTGGTTCTTCGAGAGAACATGCGGCTTGGGCCCTAACCGGCTTTGGCTTTAAAGTCATTGTCTCAAGTTTTTTTGCCGATATATTTAAAGGGAATGCCTTAAACAATGGCTTACTTCCTGTTCAAGTCTCTGAATCCTTTCTTCAAGCGCTTCTTCAACAAATCCAAAAAGATCCCACTACGTTGGTGCGGGTTGATGTTGAAACACAGCGTCTCGAGGTGATCGGAACAGATCTAAGCATATGGTTTGATATTGATCCCTACAAAAAAACTTGTCTGATTAACGGTTATGATGATATCGACTATTTGGTCAGCAAACGTGCTGCCATAACAGCTTTCGAAGCAAAAAAAGAACAAACTCTAACGGCTTAAACGATTTTTTGCCGCCATAATAAATACCTATGAAACTAAATATCGCTGTTTTATCCGGAGACGGTATCGGTCCTGAAGTTACCCAACAAGCCATCAAAGCGCTTAATGCCGTGGCTGTAGAATTCAATCATCAATTTTATTTCAAACCTGCTGATGTAGGGGCCATTGCTATTGATAATACGGGCACACCACTTCCAAAGTCCACTTTAGCGTTGTGCAAAGACACTGACGCCATACTTTTTGGCTCAATAGGCCATCCAAAATACGACAATGACCCCAAGGCCAAGGTCCGTCCTGAACAAGGGCTTTTAGCCTTGCGCAAGTCACTAGGGCTTTACGCAAACATTCGGCCCGTTAAAGCCTACGAGACCCTTTTGGATCAGTCTCCACTTAAAAGAGAAATTATCAGCGGCACGGACATTTTGATGTTTCGGGAACTTACCGGAGGTATTTATTTTGGTCAAAAAGAACTGAGCGAAGATGGTAATTCAGCCTCCGATCTTTGTGTATATCACAAACATGAAATTGAACGTATCGCCCATCTTGCATTCAAAGCGGCCCAAAACCGGAGAAAAAAGGTCACTCTTGTCGATAAGGCCAATGTACTCGAGAGTTCACGACTTTGGCGCCGCGTGGTACAGGAAATTGCCCCAGATTACCTTGAGGTTAGTTTGGAGGTTCTATTTGTTGACAATGCGGCCATGCAACTTATTTTAAACCCCAGTGATTTCGATGTCTTGCTGACTGAAAACATGTTTGGCGATATCCTCAGTGATGAAGCCAGTGTAATCGGGGGCTCGATTGGTCTTTTGGCCTCGGCTTCAGTGGGTGATCAATACGCCTTATTTGAACCAATTCACGGATCTTATCCTCAAGCGACGGGTAAGGGAATTGCAAACCCCATTGCCTCAATTTTATCTGCAGCCATGCTCCTTCAACATTTTGACCTGCACAAAGAAGCACAAATGATTAAAGAAGCTGTAGAAAAAGCGCTTGAACTGGATATTGTCACACCAGACTTAAACCCAAGCAATACGGGCATTACAACGAGCATGGTTGGTGATTTTATCCATGATTACATCTTGCACCCCGAAGATCGACATCTCAATAGCAAGCATGTTTATTTAGGTCAATCTACCATTATATAACAAGAAAATGCCCCGCTCTCGCGGGGCATTTTTTATTAACCATAAACAAAATGTATTTAGCCGAATTTCGGATCGTACATTTATTTTGTACTGAGCGTTTTCATCGCCGTCATCGCGAGACGCAAACGCTTCCCCACATCTTCTATGGGATGCTCTGCAATTTCTTGGTTCACCTGAATCAAGGTCTTATTGTCTGCGTCATGGCCATATCCGCCTAAACCTAAATCTTCTGGAGTAACCTGGGTCTTCATGAAATTTGTCAAAAGGGGTTTTGCCGCATGGTCAAAAAGATAACAACCGTATTCAGCTGTGTCTGAAATAATACGGTTCATTTCGTAAAGCTTTTTTCGTGCAACCGTATTGGCAATTAGAGGCAGCTCATGAAGCGACTCATAATAAGCCGATTCTTCGATGATTCCCGCCGATACCATAGTCTCAAAGGCCAGTTCAACCCCAGCTTTGACAAAGGCCATCATCAAAACACCTCGATCAAAATAAGTCTGCTCAGGCCATGTTGCATTTTGGGCTTGGGTCTTTTCAAAAGCCGTCTCAGCTGTAGCGGCACGCCATGTGAGCAAGTCGTGATCATCATTAGCCCAGTCTTCCATCATCCCGCGTGAAAAAGCACCGCTGATTATGTCATCCATATGCTTTTGAAATAGCGGCGTCCAAATCGACTTTAGGCTGGCTGACAATTCATTAACCCTTAATTTAGCGCCATTGGTCAATCGATTCATCATATGGGTAATCCCACCATGCTTCAGTGCTTCTGTTTGTGCTTCCCAGCCGTATTGTACTTGTCGTGCGGCTTCTTCTGGAGCAACACCTAGGGCCACCATATGATCAAAAATCAAAATAGAACCGGTTTGTAGGACACCACATAGTATGGTCTGCTCACCCATCAAATCACTTTTTACCTCAGCCACAAAGGACGAGGCTAAAACACCAGCACGGTGGCCTCCTGTAGCGTAAGCATAGGCTTTGGCCTGAGCCCAACCTTTTCCTTGTGGATCATTCTGCGGGTGGACCGCAATAAGTGTCGGAACCCCAAATCCACGTTTGTACTCTTCACGAACCTCGGACCCGGGACACTTTGGAGCAACCATGATCACGGTTAAATCTTCGCGAACGTTCATCCCTTCCTCTACGATATTAAATCCATGAGAATACGATAAGGTGGCCCCCTGTTTCATCAGCGGCATAACACGCTCGATGACTCCTGTATGTTGTTTGTCTGGAGTTAAGTTACAGACCAAATCTGCCTCTGGAATCAAAGATTCAAAAGTCCCTACTTCAAATCCATTCTCGGTGGCGTTTTGAAAAGAAGCACGCTTTTGATCAATAGCCTCCTGTCTTAGCGCGTAGGCCACGTTTAAACCAGAGTCGCGCATGTTAAGTCCTTGATTGAGTCCTTGAGCACCACAGCCTAAAATGACCACTTTTTTCCCTGCCAAAGCATTAGCGCCCTCTTCAAATTCATCGGCATCCATAAATCGGCATTGACCCAATTGGGCCAGTTGTTCTCTTAAATTTAGGGTATTAAAATAATTTGTCATGATGGAGATTTATGCCTGGGCAAATTGAGCCAACAGGTCTGTTATATTCATTTTTTCTTTAGTTACGGCAATACGGCCAGAACGCACAAATTGCATGATCCCAAAAGGTTTTAGCTCTCGGTAAAGCAGGTCTACCTCGTGACGACGTCCGGACTTTTCCAAGACGAAGAAATCACGGTTTACGGTCACAATGCGGGCGTTGCTGTCTTTAATAATATTTTGGATTTGACGCTCTTCGAAGAGCAAATCACTTTTAACCTTAAACAAACAAGACTCTTGATATATCGTTTGCTCATCGGTATGGTAATAGGCTTTAATCACCTCGACCTGTTTTTCGATTTGCCCTAATATTTTTCGCATTTGGTCCTCGGTAATGTGCACTAATAAGGTAAATCGACTTACCCCCTCTATTTCTGAAACCGAGGAGCTCAAACTTTCAATATTGATGTGACGCCTTTGAAAGATCGCCGAAATGCGATTCAATAGACCTACATTATCCTCTGTATAGATGGAAACAGTGTATAAATTTTTTTCTTCTTTCATAATAACATGGCAATTAACTGAGTCGGATCTCAGATACTGAGGCCCCTGAAGGTATCATGGGAAACACGTTTGCCTCAGGCTCTACGACAACTTCTAAAAAATAGGGTCCATTATGGGCGAGCATCTCCTCTACGGCCTGGTTTAAATCCTCCCTCTGAGTCACCTTTTTGGCTGGAATGTGATAAGCATTGGCAATGAGTCCAAACTCAGGATTAATGAGTTCTGTTGAGGCATAGCGCTTATCAAAAAACAGTTGTTGCCATTGGCGCACCATACCCAAAAAATTATTATTTAAGAGCACAATTTTTACCGCAGCTTTGGTTTGAAAAATTGTCCCTAATTCTTGAATATTCATTTGGTAACCTCCATCGCCAATAACTGCAACGACGGTTCGGTCTGGGGCTGCCATTTTAGCGCCAATAGCCGCGGGTAAGGCAAAGCCCATAGTCCCCAAGCCTCCCGAAGTGATATTGCTTTTGGTTCGCTTGAATTCGGCATAGCGACAGGCGATCATCTGGTGCTGCCCTACATCGGTAACGACCGCCGCTTGACCCTGGGTGTGTTCATTAATACTTCGAATAACTTCGCCCATGGTCAGGCCTGGTTTGGTCGGATATAAATCATTATGAATTATTTTTTCTTCTTCAACACTATGTAGCTGTGCAAATCGATTGAGCCAATCCTCATGATTGTTAGGCTGGCACAAATCGCGCAAGGCCATTAACGCTTTTTTGGCATCGCCAACGACCGCGACATCTGTTTTTACATTCTTGTCCACCTCTGCCGGATCAATTTCAATATGAATAATTTTAGCTTGCTTGGCGTAGGTCTCTAAATTTCCCGTCACACGATCATCAAATCGCATACCCACAGCCAACAAAACATCGCATTCATTGGTCAACATATTGGGTGCATAATTGCCATGCATCCCCACCATGCCCACATTTAATGGATGATCGGTATCGATGGCCGAAGCCCCAAGAATCGTCCATGCTGCTGGGATCCCAGTATGCTCGATAAAAGTCTTCAACTCCTTTTCGGCTTGAGATAAAATAATCCCTTGACCCCAAACAAGAAATGGCTTTTTGGCCCCGTTGAGCAACTCAGCCGCAGCGTTTATATCTTCTTGTTTGATTTTTGGCTCTGGAGTATAACTGCGAATCCCCGTACATGGTTTATATTGGAAATCGAGCATTTCAAACTGAGCGTTTTTGGTAATGTCAATCAGCACTGGACCAGGACGACCACTTCTGGCGATATAAAATGCTTTGGCCAAAACTTCAGGAATCTCCTCGGCACAAGTGACTTGATGATTCCACTTGGTTACCGGAGTGGATATACCCACTATATCGGTTTCTTGAAAAGCATCACTTCCCAGTAAATGCGCGCCAACTTGACCGGTAATACAAACCAGTGGTGTTGAGTCAATTTGCGCATCGGCAATCCCCGTAACCAAATTTGTCGCACCAGGACCTGAAGTCGCAATGGCCACACCGACCCGTCCAGAAATTCGAGCAAAACCCTGAGCAGCGTGTGCTGCGCCTTGTTCATGACGCGTTAAAACATGATGAATTTGATCTTGAAATTTATAGAGCTCATCATAAACGGGCATAATGGCTCCTCCGGGGTATCCGTAAAGGACATCAACCCCTTCAGCAATAAGGCAACGCACTACAGCTTCGCTTCCTGAAATTCTGATGGTCTCCTGCTTGGAAACTTCATCTTTAACTAAAGTTTGTACAGACATAATCTTTTATTTAAAATTCGTCAGTAACACAACCCTTAGAGGCCGAAGCTACTGTTCTGGCATACTTGTATAATACTCCTCGATCAAATTTCAATTTTGGGGCGTTCCATTGCGCTCTGCGCTGTTGAAGCTCCTGCTCTGAAACTTCCAAAGTGATGCTGTTTAAATGGGCGTCAATAACAATTTGATCGCCATCTTGAACCAAGGCAATAGTGCCGCCCTCTTGGGCCTCAGGGGTGATATGCCCCACGACAAAACCGTGCGTTCCTCCTGAAAAGCGTCCGTCAGTAATCAAAGCCACATCCTTTCCAAGGCCCGCGCCAATAATGGCAGCCGTCGGTTTGAGCATTTCTGGCATCCCTGGACCACCTTTTGGGCCTTCATATCGAATCACAACCACATCTCCTTTCTGAACAAGACCTGCGCTGATGCCATCATTGGCGGCGTACTCACTATCAAAGACCTTCGCGCGTCCTGCGAAACGATGTCCTTCTTTCCCCGTAATTTTCGCTACGCTTCCCTCAGGAGCAAGATTTCCAAAAAGCATCTGAAGGTGCCCCGTTGCCTTAATCGGCTGATCAATAGGACGAATCACGTCTTGATTGGGCGGCAAGTCAGGTATATTGGAAAGATTTTCTTCTAATGTTTTTCCTGTCACAGTGAGACAATCCCCGTGTATTAAATTTTGTTTTAGCAGATATTTTAGAACTGCAGGGATACCCCCTACGGCATGAACATCCTCCATCAAATACTTTCCACTTGGCTTGAGATCAGCCAAAAATGGGGTTTCATCGCTGATGCGTTGAAAATCTTTAAGGCTAAACTCTATATTCGCTGCCCGTGCAATGGCCAAAAAATGTAGTACGGCGTTAGTCGATCCACCAAGTACCGTGACCAGTCTGATGGCATTTTCCAGAGATTTACGCGTAATGATATCACTGGGCTTAATGTCTTGAGCAATCAAATGATAAAGCGCAGCACCCGCTTCTTGGGCCTCCTCTTGTTTTTGCGGACTGAGCGCTGGATTTGAAGAATTGTACGGAAGGCTCATCCCAAGTGCCTCTATGGCTGCCGCCATCGTATTGGCGGTATACATCCCACCACAGGCACCAGCGCCTGGACATGCTTTTTCAATCACACTTTGATAATCCGCTTCAGAAATCGTTCCGGCCACCTTGCTGCCCCAGGCCTCAAATGCGGAAACCACATCGAGTTTCTTACCATTATGACATCCTGAATCTATGGTCCCCCCATAGACCAGGATCGAAGGTCGATTAAGCCGAATCATCGCCATGAGGGCTCCAGGCATATTTTTATCGCAGCCCACAACCGTCACTAATCCATCATAACTCATAGCCTGGACCACAGTTTCCATAGAGTCTGCGATGATATCGCGCGAAGGCAAAGAGTAACGCATTCCTGGAGTCCCCATAGAAATTCCATCGCTGACTCCAATGGTATTGAAAATAAGTCCTACAGTTCCGGTAGCCCTAGTGCCCTGCTTAACCCTTAAGGCCAAATCATTTAAATGCATATTACAGGGATTCCCTTCATAACCCGTACTTGCGATCCCCACCAGTGGTTTATGAAAATCTTCTGGCGTGAAACCAATGGCATACAACATCGCTTGAGCAGCAGGTTGTGTGGGGTCTTGAGTGACTGTTCTACTGTATTTATTTAAGACTTGACTCATTTCAATGTTTAATTCATTCAATAATGGTGTCAAAACTAAAAATCTCGGGCCTTTGAGTTGGATCAAGAGACACGGATTATCATAAACTCAATTTTCGTTTATAATAATTAAATAATTGATTATCATTAATTTACAAACAAATTTCTACGAAAGCCAAAGGCAAAATATCGCGAGTGATTTTTGAATTTTAACCAAAATAGCTTGGGATATTCCCCAGTAAGCCACAGAACGAATCACAGAATGATTCTTCAATCAATTTAATTTTAGGTTTTACATGAAATGGCTACCTTTGCCCCGAATTAAGAGGAAAGATTTGACTGATTGCAACCTCGCAAAAAAATGCTAAAGGCAGTAACCCGCCCGATTGCAGCAGTATAGGTCCTCTTCAAATATATATATTATGGCCTATTTGTTTACCTCTGAAAGTGTTTCAGAAGGACATCCCGACAAGGTTGCAGATCAAATTAGCGACGCCCTTATCGATAATTTTTTAGCATTTGACCCAGATGCTAAGGTAGCTTGTGAAACCCTAGTTACGACTGGACAAGTGGTACTGGCTGGTGAGGTAAAATCGCAAGTTTATCTCGATGTTCAAAAAATTGCGCGCGATGTCATCAATAAGATTGGGTATACAAAAGGCGCTTATCAATTTGATGGGAATTCTTGTGGTGTGTTCTCTGCCATACACGAACAAAGTGAAGACATCAACAGAGGAGTAGATAAAGCCAATAAAGAAGAGCAAGGTGCGGGTGATCAGGGGATGATGTTTGGCTATGCCAGCAAAGAGACTGCCAATTATATGCCCTTAGGTTTAGAAATCGCGCATAAAATTCTTTTTGAATTGGCCGAAATGCGCCGTGAGGGAACAGAAATTTCATACCTGCGCCCAGATTCCAAAAGTCAGGTGACCATTGAATACGATGATCATAATAACCCAAAGCGTATCGACAGCATTGTGATTTCAACCCAGCACGATGATTTTGATGCCGATGAAGATAAAATGCTAGAGCGCATACAGTCAGACCTCAAAACCTTACTGATCCCTCGCGTTAAAGCCTCAATGACCCCTGATGGACAAGAGCTTTTTAATGATCAAATCACCTACCATATCAACCCGACAGGCAAGTTTGTTATCGGCGGCCCACACGGAGATACAGGTCTAACAGGCCGTAAAATTATTGTAGACACCTATGGGGGTAAAGGAGCCCATGGAGGTGGCGCCTTCTCTGGAAAAGACCCAAGTAAAGTAGACCGTTCTGCAGCTTACGCCACACGACATATCGCCAAAAACATGGTTGCGGCAGGAGCCTGTGATGAAATTCTCGTTCAGGTGAGTTATGCAATTGGAGTCGCCCAACCCGTAGGGCTTTTTGTCAACTGCTATGGGACGAACCATACGGGTCTAAGTGATGGAGAACTCGCGCAGCAGCTCTTGAAAATGTTCGATATGCGCCCAGCCGCGATCGAAGCCCGTTTAAAACTGCGCCAACCGATGTACTATGAAAGTGCCGCCTATGGCCATATGGGACGAGTTCCAGAGCGCGTGACTAAGATTTTTGAGCGTCCGGACGGCAGTCAGAAAAGTGTGGAAGTAGAGTTATTTACTTGGGAAAAATTGGATTATGTCGATCAAATTCGACAAGTCTTTGGGCTTAAATAATCAAAGGCTTATTTTTCAAAATAACCGGCGTTAAAAATCAGTGTTTACCGGCGCTCTTCATTAATCGAATTTCAAATGCGGATATTGCCGCTCTAGATTTTCAATGCGCTTTTTTAATTGCATCACGAAATTGCGATGTTCCGTTGAATCAGAATGTATAGGCCTGTGCGCAAGTCCTTGTTGTATGCTTTTAATTTGTCTCAAATACGCCTCAAGTTCGGGATTAATCCAATGGTCTTTAAAAAATTCCCATACCACTTCTTCCCCTTGATCATTCGGATGGATTAAATCGCTTTTGTAAAAACGATAATCTCTGAGTTGATCCATCATCAACTCATAAGCCGGAAAATATTTCGGAACTATTGGTGTGTTATTCCCCTGATTAAGTGCTCCATGAAGGCCTGCGATCAGATGGGCCTTACCAAGGCTATTTTGCACCATACCATCTTTGGTATGACGCACCGGGGAAACTGAAAAAATGAGTTGAGCCTCAGCGTTATACTTAGCCATAAGTTCAATAATCTGGGATACCCCTTGCTGAATTTCAGTAACAGACAGTAATTTCTTATTAAAAAAAGACCCGGGGAGCTTATGACAATTGCCCACAATTACCTCATTGTCGCTTTTTTGATAAGCCCAAGCCGTTCCGAGGGTAATGAGCACATGGGTCGCCTTGGTCAAACCATCCCGCAAGATTTTTAAGTCTGAATTAGCCTGGATTAAAAGGGACTTTGAGTCCTGGCTTGAATATTGACCATGCAGGGCCAAAATATGATACCGCCCTTCATGTTTAAAGAGGTCGTTTTCTTTAAACTCATCGAGCAGTAATGCGCGCCTGACCAAATCCTGAAGGGCCAAGGGGTGAAATAAAACCCCCAAAGGATTCAGCACTACGGGCCACTTATAATACGTCAATCGCTGACCGATTACCTGAGCAAAACAAGACCCTAGTGCCGTTATTCTCGAATCGGTATTGAGAAGTACCCCAGAAGGTGCTGGCTCGATCTGGGTGAAAAAATTCATTTATGCGATCATTTTTCGCGCCGCACTGAGCGCTGCTTTTAAACCTTCAGGCTTTTTACCGCCCGCGGTAGCAAAAAACGGCTGACCTCCGCCCCCGCCTTGGATGAGCTTCCCGAGTTCACGCACCACCTGACCCGCGTTAAGTGATTTACTTTCAACAAGCCCTTCGGAAATATAGCACGTCAAAAGGGCCTTACCCTCATGGCTGCTACCAAAAATCAAAAACAAATCATCTACATTCTGACCCAAATTAAAGGCCAAATCCTTTTGTGCTGCAGCATCCAAATCAACCATTGCCGCTATAAATTGCACCCCGTTTATCTGTTCTGCTTTTTCTTTAAGCCGCGTACCTAGACTATTGGCTTTTTCGCGAATGAGTTGTTGATTTTGTTTGTTGAGTGCCGATAAATCGTTTTGCAACTTTTCAATCGCCGCAATTGGATCCTGGGCCTGATGCAATAATCGCTGTACCTGCTTAAAGGCTGCGGCACGCTCCTCAAAAAACGCTTTTGCGGCATGACCCGTTATGGCCTCAATTCGTCGGATACCACTGGCTACTGCAGACTCTCCAGTAATGATAAAATGCCATACATCGGTGGTGTTGGCCACATGGGTACCGCCACAAAGTTCGAGTGATTTCCCGAACTTTATCATGCGCACCTTATCTTGATATTTTTCACCAAAAAGGGCCATAGCCCCCATTTCAATAGCTTGATCATAGGGCATTTGACGAAATTCTTCTAAGGGGAGTCCATCTCGAATTCGGGCGTTGACATAATCTTCCACTTGCTGTAATTCCTCATCACTGAGTTTTGCATAATGGCTGAAGTCAAAACGCAAATAACCGCTGTGGACCATAGACCCTTTTTGAGCCACATGGGTCCCTAATACATGGCGTAAGGCTTCATGCAATAAGTGGGTTGCGGTATGATTCGAGGCGGCGCGCAAGCGTTGTTTTTGATCCACCACCGCCGTGTGCATCTCTTCAGGATGTCGCGGTAAGTTTTTGGTGATATGTACGATTAAATTATTTTCTTTTTTAGTGTCAATAATGTAAACGACTTCGCCATTTTCAGCTTCTAAATAGCCCTTATCTCCTACTTGACCTCCACTTTCTGGGTAGAACGGCGTCTTATCAAAAACCAATTGGTAACGCACTCCGTCTTTCTTGTTTTCTACTTTTCGATAGCGCGTCAATTGAACCTTTTGGCTTAAGTGATCGTATCCTAGAAATTCTTGCGCATCACTCTCGTGCAAGACATGCCAATCTCCTGTTTCAATTTTAGTCGCTGCCCGTGAACGAGTTTTTTGCTTTTGGAGCTCTTGGTCAAAACCAGCTTGATCCAAACTGTATCCCCGCTCGCGAAGAATGAGGGCCGTCAAATCAATGGGAAAACCATAAGTATCATAAAGTTCAAAGGCCTTGGCTCCAGAAAAAACTTGGCTCGGACTCGTTTGGATAAGTTGATCCAATAACTCAAGTCCTTGTTCTAAGGTGCGTAAAAATGAAGCCTCTTCTTCCTTAATTACATTGTGAATTAAATTTTGTTCGCGCACGAGTTCCGGGAAAGAACTCCCCATCATATTGGTGAGTGTAGCAACGAGTTTATAAATAAATGGCGCATCCGTACCTAAAAACGTATATCCATAGCGTATTGCTCTTCTTAAAATACGTCGGATCACGTAGCCCGCACCTGAGTTACTCGGCAGCTGACCATCGGCGATAGAGAAGGCTACCGCACGAACGTGGTCCGCAATAACACGTATAGCAATATCAGTTTTTTCGTCCTTACCGTAACGTTTGTCCGTAATGGACTCAATGGTTTCAATCAGTGGGGTAAAAACGTCGGTATCGTAATTACTGGTTTTTTGCTGTAAGACCATGCAAAGACGTTCAAAGCCCATCCCCGTATCCACGTGTTGGGCAGGCAATTTCTCCAAAGAACCATCGGCCTTACGGTTGAATTGCATGAACACCAAATTCCAAATTTCAACAACCAGCGGGTGGTCTTTATTAACGAGTGCGGCTCCAGGACTTGCATCGCGTTCATTTTTTGGGCGCAGATCAACGTGAATCTCACTACAGGGTCCACAAGGACCTTGATCCCCCATCTCCCAAAAGTTATCTTTTTTATTGCCGTCTATGATATGCGCCTCATCTACAAGTCCGCGCCAAATATCATAGGCCTCTGTGTCCTTTTCAAGGCCCTCACTGTCATCCCCTTCAAAAATCGTTACATATAAAGTGGCCTTGTCAATATTGTAAACTTTGGTAAGCAATTCCCAAGCCCATTCGATCGCTTCTTTCTTGAAGTAATCGCCAAAGCTCCAATTCCCGAGCATTTCAAACATGGTGTGGTGATAGGTATCCATCCCCACCTCCTCCAGGTCGTTGTGTTTTCCGCTCACGCGAAGACACTTTTGGGTATCTGTGATTCTAGAGTGATCCGCCGCCTTGTTGCCCAAGAAATACTCTTTAAACTGGTTCATACCCGCGTTAGTAAACATCAAGGTTGGATCGCCTTGAATCACCATGGGAGCAGAGGGCACTACGGCATGTCCTTTGTCCTTGAAATAATCTAAAAATTTTTGTCGGATTACTGCAGATGTCATATTTCTGTGTTCTGGTCGTCAGGATGCTAAGTCTGGCAAACAATTTTTATCTTTGCCTTGCGTTAAACTCAGGAATCACTTGAATTTATCGCAAAAATAGAACTTTTTAAATTATGTCTAAGGTAAAATATTACTACGACCCACAAACGCTTTCCTACCGCAAAATCAAACCAAAACGCGGCCGGAAAATTGGTATGTTTTTCCTGACCCTGATCGGTATTTTTCTCAGTGGGTTCCTATTGCTTTTGGCCTATATTAATATTCCCAGTCTGGAAACCCCAAAAGAGCGAGAACTGCGCCGTGAAATCGCACAGCTTGAATTGCAATACGATATATTAAACAAAAAAATGGACGAGGCCGAAGTGGTCCTCGATCAGCTCGCTCAGAGAGACAACACCCTGTATCGTACATATTTTGAGAGCAACCCTATTCCCGATGAGCAGCGCAAAGCAGGGTTTGGTGGGGTAAACCGTTATAGAAATTTAGAAGGTTTTGATCATTCCGAATTACTGCGTTCAACCAGTGAACGTCTGGATGTTTTGACCAAACAAATTGTGGTTCAGTCGCGTTCCTTAGATGAGGTTGCGCGCATGGCTGCCACCAAAGAAAAGCTGCTCGAAGCTATTCCCGCGATTCAGCCTGTTAATAATGAAGATTTAACACGTATGGCCTCAGGGTTTGGCTATCGCCGGGACCCTTTTACTAAGGCTCGTAAATTTCATTATGGCATGGATTTTACAGCGCCCCGCGGGACACCAATTTACGCTACGGGTGATGGTGTGGTTAAGCGGGCCGACAATCGATCCACTGGTTTTGGAAACCACATTCGCATTGATCACGGTTTTGGCTATGTCAGTATTTACGCCCACTTATTTAAATACAATGTTCGTCGAGGACAAAGGGTTAAACGCGGTGATTTAATCGGATTTGTCGGAAGTACTGGACGCAGCGAAGCACCCCATTTACATTATGAAATCCACAAAGATGGACGTCGTATAAACCCGATCAACTTTTACTACGGTAATTTAACTCCTGAAGAATACGCCAAAATGCTTGCCTTGTCGCAACAAGAAAACCAATCTCTAGATTAATGCACGTTAATCTTCCAGATAAGCGCTATTATAGCATAGGCGAATTGGCCAAAGCTTTTGAAGTAAACACTTCATTGATTCGCTTTTGGGAAAAAGAATTTGATATTCTTCAACCAAAAAAAAATGCCAAGGGCAACAGAAAATTCACACCGGAAGACGTCAAAAATCTGTCTCAGATTTATCATTTAGTAAAGGAACGCGGGTTTACCTTAGAAGGGGCTAAAATTCATCTCAAAACGCAAAAAGGGCGATCCGAAGACTTTGATTTGATTCAAAAACTAGAATCAATCAAAGCCCAACTCCTGCGCATAAAGGATCAACTGTAAACGATCTACGCCCTGAAATTATTTCTTTCGCAGATATACGGTAATGGGCACACCGTTAAAGTCAAAATGCTCTCTTAACTTGTTTTCGAGAAAACGCTTATAAGGCTCTTTTACGTATTGAGGTAGATTGGCAAAAAAAGCAAAGCTCGGATACGGTGTAGGCAATTGAGTGCAAAACTTAATTTTGACATATTTCCCTTTTACCGCAGGGGGTGGCGTGGCCTGAATTATCGGTAACATCACATCATTCAATTGACTGGTCTTGACCTTTTTGCTGCGGTTTTCATAGACGTTAACCGCTGTTTCGATGGCCTTAAAAATACGCTGTTTGGATAAGGCGCTCATAAAGACTATGGGCACATCGACAAAGGGCTCACATTGTTTTTTGATGTATTGCTCCATTTCTTTTGTCGTCTTATTGTCTTTCTCCACAAGGTCCCATTTGTTGGCCAAAATCACGATCCCTTTATTGTTGCGCTGAGCCAGCCAAAATATATTTTGAACCTGACCGTCAAAGCCTCGAGTGGCATCAAAAACTACAAGTACGACATCACAATGCTCAATGGCACGCACACTACGCATGACACTGTAGAATTCGAGATCTTCCTTGACCTTACTTTTCTTGCGTATTCCGGCAGTATCCACCAAATTAAAATCAAAACCAAAGCGATTGTATTGGGTATCAATACTGTCTCGTGTGGTGCCCGCAATGTCGGTCACAACAAATCGATCTTTACCGATTAAGGCATTAATAAATGAAGATTTTCCGGCATTAGGACGACCTACCACGGCAAAGCGCGGCAATTCTGACTCTTGACTTTCATCTTGTTCTGGCAGGGCTGCTGCAACAGCATCAAGTAAATCCCCCGTACCGCTACCGTTTATACTGGATATCGTAAAGTATTGATCCACCCCTAAAGCGTAAAATTCTACGGCATCTTGTTCTCTGTTGGCACTGTCCACCTTATTTACAGCTAAAAAGTAGGGCTTTTTGCTGCGTCGCAGTAGCTGGGCCACTTCCTGATCCATTCCCGTTACGCCATGACTGACATCGACCATAAAAATGATGACATCGGCCTCATCAATGGCGAGCTCCACCTGTTTATCGATTTCAGCCTCAAAAACATCATCGCTCCCGACGACATATCCTCCAGTATCGATTAACGAAAAACTCTTTCCGTTCCAATCACTTTTTCCATAATGGCGATCACGAGTAACTCCGCTGACCGCATCGACAATAGCCTCGCGTCTTTGGATTAAACGATTAAAAAAGGTGGATTTGCCCACATTGGGACGTCCGACAATAGCAACAATACTCATAAATAATAAATTCGAGGCAAAGTTAGTGGATAAATGCGGATAAGTTTAAATAGTCACGCCCTATTATTGGGCGTCATAACCAAATCGACGAAGTTGCTTGGGATCATTACGCCAATTTTTATTGACCTTGACCACTAATTTGATATAAATCTGTTTACCAAAGAAGCGTTCGAGATCCTTTCTGGCCTCTATGCCAACCCATTTAAGCGGATGACCTTTGTGTCCAATAATAATACCCTTTTGAGTTTCTCGCTCCACCATAATTACAGAGCGAATGCGAATAATATCTTCATCTTCAAAGAATTCCTCAGTGTCTATTTCGACCGAATATGGGATCTCTTTTTTGTATTGAAGTAAAATTTTCTCACGGATAATTTCATTGACAAAGAATCGCTCTGGCTTATCGGTGAGTTGATCTTTAGGATAAAATTCAGGCGACTCTGGGAGCAGGGCGATTATTCGATCGAAAACCTCAGTAATTCCGAAATTTTCCGTGGCTGAAATACCAAAAACCTCAGCATTAGGAACCTTTTGCTGCCAATAAGTAAACGCCTCTTCTAGTTTATCTTCATTGCCCAAATCAATTTTGTTGAGCAACAGTAGCACAGGAATTTTTGCATTATTTATCCGCTCAAAAAAAGCTTCATCCTTGAGGTCCTTTTCCCCGAGCTCTACCATATAAATCAGTACATCGGCATCATCAAAGGCGGACTTCACAAACTCCATCATATGAGACTGCAGCGCGTAAGCAGGCTTTATAATTCCCGGAGTATCACTAAATACGGCCTGAAAATCGGCACCATTCACTATACCCAAAATTCGATGTCGGGTCGTTTGCGCTTTACTGGTGATAATTGATAAGCGCTCTCCAACGAAAGCGTTCATCAAAGTACTCTTACCCACATTAGGGTTGCCTATGATATTTACAAATCCAGCACGGTGGGCCATATAGAAAATTTTGACAAAGTTACGTCAAGTTTCCTTAGCGCTTGTATTTGGCCTGCATCAAAACGCGTTTTGGCTTGCGCTCTACGGTATAGAGTCCCCAATGCTTTTCCGGCTCTGCAGGATCATCGGAACCCTTCCATGGCTCATCAAAAGCCTCAAACCAAAAGACAAGAACCTGAGATTCATGAGCCCATCGATTTAACGCCTGATAATAAGTTTTTTGCGCCATGGGGTGTGCAAAATGAACGGGGATTCCTTGGCCGTTGGCCTGTGTAGGCCACCCCGCTTCAGTTATGATTACAGGGAGATTAGGGTATTTATCGCTTATTTTTTTGTAGTCACTCTGGGTCACCGCCAAAGCGTTGTCAATCTCTTGGTATTCCCAAACGGGATAAGTGTGTATGGCAATAAAATCCACACATTCAACCAGTGGCTGCATAACATCAAGCCATGGCACATAGTTATCGCAGACGGTAACCGGCTGGATGCATTGCGCTTTAACGGCCGATATATACGTCATGATTTTTTCAACAGACACCAAGTGATCGGTCCATGAAACAGAGGCTTCATTGCCCACGGCAAGAGCAAAAATTCGCTTGGGATATTGTCCAGCGATCTGAATTAAATCATCTACTTGCCGTTGGTTTTTGAGCGCATTGGCTTTTAGAATTTCAGAAGGATATACCCCTGAATCCCATCCGCAATTGGGGTTATTGACCTCGGCCTCTAGATAGGCCCCGATCATTACTTTTAAGGGTAGATCTTCTCGTTCCAGAATTTCAAGAACCATTCTGGTGTGGTCATCTACGCTGTAAAGACGGATATAAGAAAAGTGCTGGGCCACCAAGAGCAAGTCCTCCTTGACTTCTTGATACGTAGGAATGGGGCCACCCGGAAATTGATTTTCTCGATATCCGGAATAACACACTCCTGGCCCAGCATGGATAGAAAAAAATTGGTCGTAATGCAAGGCAGTTATTCTTTGGCTTTCGATAAGATACGAATTAAAACTTCAATTGCTCGTGTTGATCCCAAAGTCCCCAAAAAGCCCCTACAGTTCCTTCGGCGTCAACTTTCCATGACTCATCAAAGGCGGCAAAATAGAACATCTCTATCCCCTCTGTTTGCGACCAGGTCTGAGCATTTATAAAATACTTTAATGCATTTTCATAACCAGGCACTGCAGCACCTAATGACTCACCTTCACTCGGCCAGCCTGTTTCTGTAATGATGACTTTTTTCCCAGGGGCAGCGGCTTGGGCCTGATAATACATTTGCTTCATATAAAGCAGCGAATAATCAATGCCGCAACCTTCCCAATACGGATAACAATTGGCTAAAATCACGTCGCAAACTTCGGTAATTTTTGGACGATTTGTAAACTCATAATACGCATCGACATAACCCACAGGAATCTGCGGTAAGGCTTTTTTTACGCGATTTATATAGTCTATGAGCTCTTCTTCTTCTAGTTCTTTGCGGTACATAACCTCATTGCCCACGGCGGCCACATCGACATATCCTTGATTAGCCAAGGAAACCAAAGCGGCAATTTCCTCTTCATTTTTTTCTAAATCATCACCAAGCCAGGCTCCTACCAAAGTTTTGAAGCCATATTCACGCGCCAGCACAGGAATCTGCTCATTCCCTTCAGTGCACGAAAACACCCGAATCCATTTAGTATAAGGTTGCAATAGAGCAAGTTTTCTGCGAATTTGTGCTTCGGAAATTGGGTCTCCGGGCTTTTGTGCTCCTTCATAAGGGCTAAAACAAATTCCGTGCATTTTTTCATTGAGCAAAACACGGCTTTGCTCCTTTAATCCTTCACGATCTAAAGCTTCGACTTGAACGCCGGCCAAAGACATCATCTTTTCTTTTCTGTACGACATGAATTACTAATTAAGGTTTCTTTTTTTTTATGATTTTTTTCTAGCTTCTAATTTGGCTTTAATTTCTTGGGCTTTTTCTTCAGTGATATCATAACTCTTCATCATTAAAATAGCCCCAACAACCCCAGCAATAGGTAATAATGTGTAGAACATACGCATTCCAGTTACGGCAGACTCAGTTACATTTTCGGCATCAAAGCCTACGATAGACAGTATGAACCCCCCTAATAGGGCAGCAATACCAAAGCCTAATTTAACCATCCACCAATAAACTGCGCCCAAAACTCCTTCGCGACGTTTGCCGGTTTGAAGTTCATCTAAATCACAGACATCTGCAGTCATACTCATCATTATGGTAAACAAGCTCCCAATACCAAATGAATGAAATGGCAAGGCGAATAAAAATAAATATGGCTTTCCGGGAACAAACAAAAACCAGAATAAAACATAACCGATTATTGAAATCAGTTGAGATACGATAAAGGCCTTCTTTTTACCCATGACTTTTGACATTCGCGTGATAATCGGAATAACCAAAAAGGTCGTAACAAGCGCACCCACGGATCCATGCATAGCAGGCCAATTACCGGCACTTGCGGGATCACTGTTAAATAAATAATGGACAATAATTAAAAAGGTATACGCCGCGATTACATTAAATGAATTGAAGATCAAAAAGGTGGCTCCAGCAATTTGACGAAATTGTTTGATTTTAAACGCTTCAAAGGCTGAAGTAAAAATCCCTTTAATGCTTCTCAACACGTATGGCGCACTGATTGGTAAAAAGTCATCTCGGTCTAAAGTTGATTTTCCTTTCAGAAAAATCGCAGGAATTAAAGCGAAAATAGTACACGGTATGGCCACCCATATCGATAAATCACGCACCCCTTGGTCCGCCCCTTCTGGGAACCAAGAAGGGTCGTAAAGAATGACCCAAAACCACGGAGCAATCACCCAGGCCCACTGGCCAATAAATTGTGCCACTGCCATGATTTCGGTGCGCTCGTGAAAATCTTCACTAATCTCATAACCCATAGCCACGTAAGGCACACTAAATATGGTAAGTCCTAAATAAAATACTAGGGACCAACTTAAGAAATAAATGAAATTATAAACCACACCGTCGTCTTTATACAATTGCCACATGGCAATGTAGGCAAGGCCCATAATTAAGGCTCCAATAAGCACATATTGCCGTCTTCGACCCCATTTTGATTTAGTATTGTCTGATATAAATCCCATGATGGGATCAGTAATGGCATCAAAAATTCGAGGGACAAATTGGATGATTCCCCAGAGTATGGCCGCAAAGCCCAAGTCTTGCACAAGTACAATGATAAACACCCCCAGAGCAGCGGGAAACATTTGATTGGCGAGCATACCAAAACCAAAAGCAATCTTTTGGCCCATTGAGACACCCTTTTTCGGCATTGATTTCACATCTGTCATAGTCGTTAGTCTTTTGTTAGTTGTTTATTAAAATGGTCTGTATCGCTTGAGGCCTGAGCACCACGCGATATAGTTGGTAGATTCCTTTGATATTAATTCTTTTGATTTCACTAGTCGGATTAAAAACTACCACTACATAATGATTTTCATTGCCTTTAACAGCCGTGATCATGATGTCCTTATCCGTGCATTGGTGTTCAATTACAGCAAATCCTGGTCGAATGAATTTGCTGAAATGACACATGATGTAATACAATGGGGTAAAATAAATCGCATCTTGATCGGGGTCTACGAGCACCGGGGCAACACACCAGTTTTCAAACCAGTTGGGACCGCCTTGTCGGTCTAAAACCATATTCCAATCAATCCATCCATCAACCCAATGATTTAGACACCCAATGATATCGCGCGCATAGCGGTGTGCTGGAGCATATTTGGGATGCAAATATTTTTTTTCTGGCTCGCGCCAAGTATAACCCCAATCCGTGGCTTCTTCTCGCCAATACCAATCGTCTTCACCCCAAACCGGAGTTTGAGCGTCACAGCAAGCCTCAGTTTGTATTAAAAATTTATCTGGAGCCGCCTCATGGGCGCGCTCCAAGGCCTGTGGGAAGTAATCCACGGTACTTTCATACCAGTGCACTGCCGTTCCGTGAAAATAGCGCGCATTTTCCTCATTTTGATACATCACCGAAACCCAATGATCTAAACCTTCTCTGTTTTGATCATAACCCAAAATATTTAAGTGTGGGAGCCCTGATTCATCTAGGGCAGGCCCTAAGTAATCACGAACAAATTCGGTCATTTGTTCAGGGGTAAAATGCATACTCTCCCAATTTCCGCCATTTCCATGAGGTTCATTCTCCACTGTAAATCCCCAAAGCGGTATGCCTTCTTGAGCATATGCCCGGGTGTATTTGACAAAAAACTGGGCCCAAACAGGATAATACTCCGGCAATAAATTCCCTCCAACCCAAGAATTATTGTCTTTCATCCAAGGAGGAGCCGTCCATGGAGAGGCGATTATTTTAAATCCTTCATCAGAAACTTTTAATGCGGCCTTAATCATGGGAATCAGATAATCACGATCGTGCTCAATGTTAAAATGAGTCAAGTTTTTATCCCCAGCCACAGGAGCATAACTGTATTGTCTACGCGCAAAGTCGCACGAATTCATGTGGGTTCGCGTCAAAGAATAATGCGCACCATCAGCCCCAAAATAAGCGTGTATAATTTTTTGGCGTTGGGATGGACTCAATTGATGAACTAAATACGATGTAGCATCAGTAAAAGAGCCCCCAAAACCGGTGATTTTTTGACGATGACGATCCGGGAATAATTCAACTTGGGCATCGCAATCTTGATCACCCTGAATCCACTGGACCAATTGATTGTGGTCTATTTGGGTCAAATTCCCTCCTGATCGCGAGGTTTCGTATACCTCAATTTTAATTCCGGTTTTTAACATCTGCTCAGACATCACACTCATCAATTTGCCCTGAATTATTTTTATCTTTTAAACGATTTGAATTGAGATTGAACAATTCTATAGGCCTGCTTTGTATTGCGATTTATATCCACAAGACCCCAATATTCTTCATTAGCAGTTCCATCATAAGGCACGCCGCTACTCCCTGGAGCCCAGCCTCCAACATCTTGACGATCGGGATGCCCCGCCTTCCACCACCCATCGGTAAACGAAAAAATCGCGACCCCCGCGGCTTGAGTCTCAGGTATTAAAATCTCAGTTAGCATCTTCTCTAACGCATCGGCTTGAGCCTTTTGATTTGCTCCTTCCTGATAACCTAATTTTGGCGCAGTCATATAACTGTCGGCGCCCAGCTCAGAAAAATAAACGGCCTTATCACTAATTTGCTTAAAATCTTGAATGGCCTTGTGCGACTCATCCCACCGATATACATTAAGCCCCCAAAGGTCTAATTCTGCCAATTGATCGAGCACCTGCTCTGTGGGCACCTCACCATGGGCTGTAGCTACAGGGTGGTTCGGATCTTTCTCATGTATGGCCTTAATAGCCTCTGCCAGTGTCGTATACCAAAGGTTCATGGTGCCGCCAAACCACTCAGGATGATAGTTATATTCATTTCCGAGTTCCCAAAATAAAATTGCCGGATGATCTTTGAATCGGGTCACATACTCTAGGTAAGAGCCCGAGCGCAAATCATAACGCCCCTGCTGATTATAGCCAAAACTGATAATCACACTGATTCCCGCTTGATGAATTTGATCGAGCACCTCTTCCGAGTCTATGGGTTCATAAACCCTGATGGTATTAATACCCGCCTCATTCATGAGTTTTAGATCCTCTGACAAGCGCTCAAAACTTCTCTTTGTCTCTCCTATGGCTACGGGATGATAACAAACCCCCTTAATGAAAAACGGGCCCTGAGCAGTTTTCAATATTCCTTGCTCAACCCAAACCGACTTTGATTGCGATTGGGCCCGATTCTGACATCCAAAAAACGCCATAACCGCGGCAAACAATAAAATAATATGTGTTCTTTTTTCTACCATCTAATCCTTTTGTTACTGCACAGAATGGGGTTGCTTTTCGATTCCCAGAACAAATACGTCTTCACTTAACAATTCCTTATTTCCATCATAGGTCTTTTTAATTGTTTGCCCATCGCGGGTTAATGCTTCAAAAACACCCTCATCAACCAAAGACCACAAGGCATATTTAGCCTGACCATCCGCGGTAAACAGACCGAAATGATTCTCTGAGTCTGACGGATTTGCTGCACTTTTCCATGGCTCATCAAAGGCTTCAAAAAAGAAACAACTTATGTTTGCTTTTTGAGTCCAATCCCTCATTGAGTGGTAATAAAGTGCCTGCTTGTACTGGTCCGCCGCTCGTGAGCCCTCAGGTCCGTATAGCCCGTCGGAGCTACTGGCCCAACCTGTTTCACCAATATGCATCGGCTTTTCTACCCCAATAGCCTTGAGGTAATGAGCCACTTGCTGAAATTGTTTTTGGCTGTACGCCAATGCATGGCCCATGAGCATTTCATTTGGCATCTTTACGGCACTTAAATCTTGCTGCCAAAAATCAGGATTATAATGGGTATCATGAAAGGGATAGGTATGCACCGAAAGATAGTCCACCGCCTTAATTAAGTCATTGAGATCAGCGTTGTGATATTCAGGGCCTCCTCCGCCCCAAGACGCAAAATTATCTGAACTTGTGATCCATAATTCTTGAGGCAAATCGCCTCTTTTCTTTAAGTCTTGTAGGTAATTTACCCATCCTAAAATAACTTTAGGCCTGACAAAATAAGAGGCCGCCCAATGGACCATAGCCTCATTCCCCACCGCGATTACTTTAATAATGTGCGGATATTTTTGGGTTAGCGCCACAGCTCTTTCAATCTCTGCTTTATTGGCCTTATAATTTTCTTGAGAATGATCAGGTTCATCGGTCCAAGCCCCGAGACAATCAATCCATGCCCCCAGCATGACATACATTTCAAAATCGGGCTGTGCCATTTGAAGTTCATCAATGGCCTTAACCAAATTAGAGGCATGGGGAAATTGCATATTATAGGTGCGCAAAAACCGAATACCCATAGCATGCATGATTAACAAATCCTCTTTAAGTTGGGCTATAGTAGGTTGATCTTGACGATCTAACCCACGATAACCACCGTATGAAATTGCAGGATAATCTGGGTTACCCAAAAGTTCTGAAGCACTTTTATTGTGCATAATTTTATCTTGTTTTTGAATCAATTCACAGGAAATTAAGTTCAATCCTAAAGCCAACACAAAAAGCAGATGACAGAACGAGCGGATGACTACTCGAGTTGGTAAAAGACTTAATTTTATTCTGGATTTCTTCATTATTATTCTTTTCTAATGCACCATAAATTAACAAATCACGGTCACCTGAGCGACTTTATGGCTTCGTTTAAATATGGCCTGACTTAATTCTTTACTCAAGGTCAACCCGGATATTGTTTCTTGCGTGCCATCACTCATGAGGACTTGAATCTCTGGGGTGTCTCCACGTAAATAAACTACGGGCACCTGACAAATCGTGTAAACCAAACTCTGTTCAGGTAATTCGATGACTCTGCTGTTTTGAGCCACGTCTACATATTTAAATTGTGCCGAGCTTTGTAAATATTCAGACTCAGGGAGCAGTGCTCGATCAAAGCCCAGTTTTCCGTCTGCTACGCGCACCCCAAGTTCGCCAAAACGACAGAGCAAATCTTCTTTCACTTGCCCGGTCATTCCAGGTTGTTGCGCCCCTTTTCCTCCCGGAGTATGCGAATACGGATCAGTAGGGAATGCCCCATATAGTTCTGGCGATTTATGCGCCCCAATACCTGCATTAATTTCAAAATAATGGTCGTATAAGCGCCCCACGATTGAAGGATTCTCTTGAGAAGAAACAGCGCGTTTTGTTACCTCAAAAACTGCCAGACGTAACTTAGAAACCATATGCCAATAGATCGACCCGAGCCCCTCGTATCCAAAAAAGGTTCCAGATCGACCGGTAAATGCTTTGTGGTTGAATATGGTTTCGTAAAGCCCTTCTATGTGTTTACCCTCTTGCTCTACAAGCATTTGATACTCTTGAGGTAATTTTGCCAGTGCAGCTCTCAAATAGTTCACATTCTTAAAGTTTCCATTAAAATGATATCCCCCAAGACAGTCTTGGGTGACAATCTCCATATTGCCTGTCGCAACAAGTTGTGACAAAAGCGTTGAACTGGCCAAGGCCTCAGGAGCGATATTATTCTTCTGCAGAAAACGAGGTAAACTTTTGTTTGGATATAAGACGTAACTATACTGATCTTCTCTAAATAAATCACTGGCTTTTAAGGCATCTAAAACTTCAAGACTTTGTTTTGCATCGAGGTATCCAGAACTTAAAGCCGCAACTTGACCCTCTAGCATTTCGGGCAAATAGGTAATGTCGATTCCTCCATGGTCCTCAACGGTCATGAGATTATAGGCATGGTACAAATTATCCGAACGCTTGTTTGCCTGAATTGAGTGCTGTAAATGCACTAAAGCCAAGTCAATAAATTCAGCCAAATCACTTAATTCAAGTGCAGACTTCTTCCCAGAGAAATCCTCATTATAAATTTTTTGACGGTAATCACTGGCTGGGATACCTAGTCCATCCAAAATTTCCCGTCGCTGTTGATTCGTCATTGGGTCAGAAAGTGCCTCTTCGTATTTGGCAAAGGTGGCTTTCATCAGGGCATAACACTCCAGTAATTCATCCGAAACAGCAACCTCTTTATGTTTGGTGTTTGCCAAGACCTCTTTAAAAAATACCAGAAAACGACGCAAATAATAAAGGGTCACCATGGAGACTCCATTCCCCACAAGCGCATTATTGGCGTCATTCCATTCAGGTCGTTGGGTATTCATCCAAATCCCCCCCTCAGGAATAAAATTGGCCAATTTGGCTAAGGTGGTCGCCATTATTTTCTCAATAAAGTTGACCTTATAAATAAAGACATGAGTTTCCCTTAACAGTGCCCCATCGCCTCCTATTTCTTGTTTTTTAAATTCAATTTTGGCCTCACGCTCATGATCAAAATCGATGGTATTTTTTGGGTCCTGCAGAAGATCCGCATAGGGTTTAATTCGGTACGGTACATTGGCGTAAACAAATGAATTATCCTCAAAATAAGTTTCGAGTTTCTCTGGATAATAGGCCTTTAAAAACTCTAAGAATTTTAATAGATAAATGATTTGATGGTCGCCCCAATATCCAATGTAAGACCAAGGATTGTCGGGCTCAATGGTTTCCCATTCAAAACCGTCTTTAAATACGCGATAAGGATTGTACCCATCGAACGTGGTTGCATTGAGAAATTTATAGATCATCCCTTCAATGAAATCAGGATAAGCATGGGCTAAGGCCTCCCAATTTTGGAAGATATCCCGCCAATTTCCTTGATAGTCCAAAATTTTTGAACCATCATCTTCATTGCGCAGGTTGATCGAAAACTTATTCCATGGACGACTAGGGTCTCCGTGGCGTCGGCTAAATTTCAAGGGTAAATACTCCACACACAAACGCTGAAAATTCAAATCCTCATCATTCTTGGCCGCACTCTGCAAGAAAAATAAATCAAATTGTTCTGGCCAGGACCTCATCTGATCCTCTTTTTTAAAGAAAACCTTGTGATTCGCGAAGTCAATGTAGGCCATAAAATCAGCCTTATCTATTTTATAATTTTCATCAAAAATACCGCCACGCATTACATTAAACATGGTATTGGCAAAATGGCGAATATTTCGGCGGCGATCCGCAGTGAGCTGTAAACCATCACTTGCCGCAATGAGTGTAATTAACTGCTCGGTTCCTTTTTTAATGTCCTGAGTTAATTCATGGTATAATTCTTCTGGTTTTTTTAAGGCCTCTTTAAGGGCAATGACATCACTCATTCCTTGGCTCAGGTTAGTCACCATGCACCACTTTTTATGCCCCCCTGGAGCTAATTCAAAAGAATCAGAGACAAAATAAGCGCCACGCTCCGCTTTAACATCCAGCTCAGTCTCTAAATCACCCCCCGCTCTAAATGCATCAATTTGTTTGGCCGACAACAATACTTTGGGCGCCTTTAGGCCCAAAGACCAAGCGACATTGGCCTTGAGCGCTTCACTTGGCTCGGCCTTATCCACAATTATCGCACTTAAAGCGAAGATCCCCAAATTTCCCGTCTCGAGCTCACACTTTTTATAAGCATCGACCAAGTTACTGCTCCCAGATTGTAGCCCGGCGGGCACCCCGTAGGGCAAAATGTTTTGAATTCCGTCTAAAATACTGACTTTAGTCTTGTGCGTTGAAGATGAATTCAAAGTCGCCTGCCGTACAAAACCAAATCGCTCACTTGTGGACCACTCATATTGAAAATTTAGCGCCAAGTCATGGTTGATCTCTTCAAAAATGAGTTTATTGCCATAAACGTTCTTATATAAGTTACGCTCTATGTTATAAATTCCAGAGTACCTCGAGGAAAATGGCTCCCACAGTATTTGGCGGTCTTCCTTATCGACCAAGATCAGGGTTTTACTCCCGGTGTATTCATAAGACTCGGTAATCTTATCATCTGTGTAATACGGAAAAAGGGCGTGATCACTATCAATGCGACCCGCCGAAAGACCTCCTGTGCTCGAAATGAACATCCAGTGATCTGAATGGCTCACTAAACTCATAAAAAACGGACGCATCTGATCGGCATTACTTATTTTATAATACGTTTCGCCATCGACTAAAATTTCCGTTCCTTTTATATCTTTTTTTTCATTTTGATAGGGTTGATTCCCTATGTATATAGATTTATTTTTTTGACTAGGATTCATTGCAATTTTTTGGTCTTTATTAGATAATTTTTTGGTCGCCATTTTCAACGATGTAAAATGGGCACATAATGAGGTCAAAATAGCATAAATTAAGAGCTTGGCGAAATAAAAAAACTATACAATAAGTATACAATAAATACAACTCGTTAAAACAATCCATAATTCGACATAAAGGAACCAAAGTCAAAAAACTGATTTTTAGTATTTTATGAAAATACTATAGCTTTCCTAAAATATACCCTCCTTTTTCATCACTACAACTCAGGCTACAGCAGTAATTTTTAAGACCAAAAATTAATGTAGTGGATTGAATTCCCTCTTATGTAAATTAAAGCCTCTGATTTAGTCTTTATTAAGAAGTCATTTAGCCCTCTGGCCTGGATATTGATGAAAAAATTTGATTATTTTTTTTGTAACCTTTGCTTCCCATTTAAAAAATATGTTACGTTTGCGTTACATTTAAAACAACCTATTATGCAAAACCAAATCGAAATCATTATGCCTATAATGGGAATGCTTACCGGAATCATTATACCTATTTCCGTTTTTATTTGGCTCTATAAAGACGCTCAAGGCAAAAGAGAAACTGTTCTTGAAATTGCAAAAAATCTGGACGATCCCTCTAAAGTTCAAGAATTACTTAACATTTTTGATGAACGCAAAAAAGAACCTATTGACTACAGAAGAAATGGCGTCATCACCCTGTTTGTTGGTATTGGCCTCTATTTTTTGGGCTTTTTCGCTTTGGGTAGAATTCTTCAAGGCGTTGGTGCCCTTGTAGGACTTATCGATATTGGGACAATTATAGCGGGTTACCTTTATCCGAATACAGGAAAAGAACTCAGCGATGCTGTGGAGAAATATGAAAAGCAATAGATTTTGGGACGTAATCACGAAAAACTCCGCAATAATTTAGAAAAACATCGCAAAGCCTCAGGATACACACAACAAGATTTATCCCTCGCGGCCGATGTTTCTCGCAAAAGCATTAACGCCATTGAAAACGGCATCTATATCCCCTCTACGGTATTGGCTCTTAAAATTGCTAAAACCTTGAACTGTAACGTAGAGGATTTATTTGAATTGCCAAATATCAAAACCACCAAACCATAATTCACCAATCAGAGGGCCAGTGCATTAATCAGTAAAATACGAACGCCCACGATCAAAACGAGCAGTGCCGTTAATTGCCTTATGCTTTTTGAGGATAGGTTTTTAAAACTATATCTAACCCCTATTTGGCCTCCGATAAACACAGAAAGCCCAAGAAAAATTGCTGCCTCAAACGGAATCTTCAAATCACCGGAATAAACAAGTCCGCTCAGGGCGGAGATGGAATTGACCAAAATAAAAAAACTGGCTAAAGCCGCTATTTTTGCAGGCGATGCCCATTTCATGTAATATAAAATAGGAGCGAGGAAAATACCCCCGCCTATGCCCACAAGCCCGGATAACAACCCAATGCTCGTCCCCAAAAAATAGTTAATCCAATTAGGGTAAGTCTTTATGGATGCTCTTTGCGAGACATTCATAGGCTCGGTTTGCCAAAAGAGTATCAAGGCCACCAGCACCAAAACAATCCCAAGCAATAAAAAAAATACCTGCTCGGTGAGCTTATATGAGGCCCCAAGAAATGCCATAGGAACACTGGTGATGACAAACGGCAAAAACTCAGATAATTTAAACCGTCTGTTTTTTAAAAACCAATAGACACTTCCTCCTACCACGACTATATTACAAACCAACGCCAATGAGCGCATGGTATAAAAGGACACTGACATTAAGGCAAGAATAGCCAGATAGCTGGACCCACCACCAAAGCCCACCGACGAATAGATTGTGGCAATGATGAAAAAAAGAACACACAAAAGCGCTAGACTTGCAACCCCAAATTCCATTAATTGTATCGCTGTTTTCTCTATACGAATTGAAATAGATTTCGTTATATTTGGGTGAATATAATGAAAATTTTGATTGCTGTAGAACAAGCCATAGCGCTGGTCTTAGAAAATGTAGAAACCACCACCGAAACAGAACTTATTTCTTTAGATAGAGCAATAGGTCATGTTTTGGCAGAGGATCTCTACGCGCCCATTAGTCTGCCCCCGTTTCCACAATCTGCCATGGACGGATATGCCCTGAACTATTATGACAGCAATAAATTTTTAGTCATTGGGGAGGTGAAAGCCGGTGATGGCACGAGACATATTTTATCCAAAGGACAAGCCGTTCGAATTTTTACAGGTGCCGAGGTGCCCAAATCGGCTAATGCGGTGATCAAACAAGAACTCATTTCCAAAGAGGGACAATCTATTTCTGTAGAAGGAACCATTGTTCTAGGGAGTAATATCCGCCAAGAAGGAGAGCAGATTCAAAAAAATAGCCTCGCTTTAAACAAAGGGGTTACGTTAAATGCCAGCACTATTGGTTTTATAGCCGCATTAGGCTTAGTCAAAATTCCCGTATACAAAAAACCATCTGTGGTCATAATCGTTACGGGCAATGAATTAGTCCCCGGTGGACAAGACCTAAAAGACGGCCAAATCTATGAGAGTAATGCAGTCATGTTGAAAAATGCCCTAAGAAGTTTAGGGATTCTCTCCGTTGATGTCCTCGAAGTTAAAGACGATTACCAACAGACCGAGCTGGTTTTAAACAATGCCCTACAGCACTATGATTTCACTTTAGTTTCGGGGGGTATTTCGGTCGGAGATTATGACTTTGTGGGGCGTGCATTAGATAAGCTTGGCGTTAATCAAATCTTTTATAAAGTAAAACAAAAGCCCGGTCAACCCTTATATTTTGGCCAAAGAGACCATAATTTTGTCTTTGCACTTCCCGGAAACCCAGCGTCGACACTGAGCTGTTTTTATATTTATGCCGCTGGGGCCATCGAACTATTTATGGGCAAAACAAATTCAACGATAAAAAAGGTAAGACTCACTGCCAAAAACAGTTATACAAAAACAGGCTCTCGAGCTCATTTTCTAAAAGCATACGCAGACACAGAATTCGTAGAAATACTCGACGGACAAGCCTCTTCTATGTTGCGTTCTTTTGCCGTTGCAAACGCACTGGTGTATTTGCCAGAAGAATTATTTACAATAGACGCCGGGGTCCAAGTGGAGACCCTTCTCTTACCAAATTAAAATTATGGGATACCAAATAAAATATAAGGTTTGGATTGAGACAGACGAGCATACATTTCTGGGTAACGGCAGAATAAGGTTATTAAAAACAGTTCAAGAATTGGGCTCATTAAATAAAGCGGCGAAAGCATTAAATATATCCTATAAAAAAGCATGGGATTTGATAAGAAGTGTGAATCATGCTGCAGAAGAACCATTAACCACAACAACCACAGGAGGAAGTGGTGGTGGCGGAATGCAACTGACCCCTTACGGCATTAGAATGATCGCTCAATACGAAGCGCTTAAGTCAGTCACTGCGACGTTTATGGACCAACAAAATTTTAAAAATTAAGCCCATGAATCATAAATTACACATAAAATATTTTGGACAAATCGCAGAGATTACGGGTAAATCTTTCGAGATAATTTCCGTGGACAGCATCAGTATTGAGGAACTTGTTAAGAACTTAACTGAGTCCTACCCTAGCTTAAGGGATCAAGAATTTAAGGTTGCCGTGGATCACGAGATCAAAGACAAATCATCACAAATTTCTCATGATTCAGAAATCGCCTTGTTACCTCCTTTTGCAGGGGGATGACTTTAACTGAAATCACCATGGCTGAAGACCAAGAGAAATACATAAGACAAATAGAGCTTCCCGAAATCGGCACTCTAGGCCAAGAGCGAATTTTTAATTCTAAAGTGCTCGTGGTTGGCGCCGGCGGTTTGGGCTGTCCTGCTTTACAGTATTTAACCTCAATGGGGGTGGGCACCATTGGCATCGCAGACTTTGATCGCGTTTCTTTGTCGAATCTTCACAGGCAAATACTCTATAGCGCCGATGATTTAGACGAGTCCAAAGTCGATATGGCCAAAAAAGCACTCCATAAATTAAATCCCAAATGCGTCATCAACACTCATGATGTGCTGTTGTCGAAAAAAAATGCCGCAACGATCATTGGTGGATATGACCTGGTTTTAGACGCAACCGATATGATTCCTGCGCGTTATCTGATCAATGATACGTGTGTCGCGCTAAATAAACCTTTTATATACGGAGCGATTTACAAGTATCAAGGACAAGTGGCGGTATTCAATTACCAAAATGGTCCAACCTATAGATGTCTTTTTCCTGATGAACCCAAAGAAAAAATACAAAACTGTGATCAACGGGGTGTCCTTGCCGTATTGCCGGGAATTATTGGTTTAATGCAAGCCTCTGAAGCGATAAAATTAATTACAGGATTTGGGGAACCCTTAAGTGGCTTTGTAGGGCTTTTTGATCTCGCGAACATGCAGTGGGATCGCATCAAAATTTCTAAAAAAAGCACAAAAAAACCCGATGCTCCTGCAATAACTGATTCTCAAAAATCAACCAAAATTTAACGCTGTGAACAAACCAAAAAATGTTTTTATACAAGGGGCAATAACCCCAGAATTTATCGCTGATTCTATTGCCAAGCATCAGACAAAAACAAGTATTGGCGCCCATAATATTTTTCTGGGTCAAGTCAGGGCCGATACCATTGAGGACAAAACGGTTAACTCAATAATTTATTCGGCTTATGAGGAAATGGCCAACAAAGCTTTTCACACAATAAGAGAACGTATTTTTGAGCAATACGAAATTACTTGTATGCATATTTACCACAGCTTAGGCGAGGTCAAAGCAGGAGAAATATGTCTCTTTGTTTTCGTTTCAGCCCCTCATAGGAAAATCGTTTTTGAGGCTTTAGAGGCCATTGTTGAGGCCATTAAAGCAGAAGCCCCTGTTTTTGGGAAAGAGTTATTTGATAACGAAACACATCAATGGAAGGTTAACCAATAATTTAATCAATGGTAGACATCACACATAAAAAATCCACACTGCGCGTTGCAACGGCCCAGGCAACGGTAAAAGTTGGTAAAGCCGAAACCATAATGGCTATTGAAAACGATACAGTTCCCAAAGGAAATGTTTTCGCGATGAGTAAGGCAGCAGGACTCCTGGGGGTTAAAAAAACCCCAGAATTACTTCCGGATTGCCATCCCATTCCGATCGAATTCACTGAAATTAATTACAGCATTGACGGGCTGAATATCATTATTGACGTCACCGTAAAAACCATATACAAAACAGGCGTTGAAGTCGAAGCAATGCACGGAGCCAGTATCGTGGCTTTAAATATGTATGATATGCTCAAACCCATTGACAAGGGAGTTGAAATTCATCACATCAAATTAATACAAAAACGCGGCGGTAAAAGTGATTACAATAAAGATCTAGAGCAATCGAATAGCGCGGTTGTCATCGTCTGTTCGGACACCATTGCTGCAGGAAAAAAGCAAGACGCTGCGGGCAAAACCATAATCAACAAACTCGAAGCATTAGCGGTAAATATCCTGGATTATCAGGTCATTCCTGATGAAGCAGCGCTCATTCAAGAAAAAACCAAGATGTATGTGTCCCGCGGGGTTGATCTCATTATATTTACAGGAGGCACGGGGTTATCGCCCAGAGACGTTACTCCTGAGGCCTTAAAACCATTACTGCACCGATCGATACCCGGGATAGAAGAGGCTATTAGAAGCTACGGACAACAACGTACCCTTTATGCCATGCTTTCCAGAAGTGTTGCTGGGATGATTGAAGACACCCTGGTCTTGGCTCTTCCTGGATCTACCAAAGGCGCTGCAGAATCCATTGAGGCTATTTTTCCAGAAGTATTACACCTATTTAAAGTCGCTCAAGGGAGCAGACACGACTAAGACCACTACAGATGCTGACAGACTCTTTTGGAAGACACCACAACTATTTGCGTATATCGCTCACTGAGCAATGTAATCTACGCTGTACCTATTGCATGCCTGCAGAGGGCGTAGCACTCACGCCAAAAGCTCATTTGATGACCGCTCATGAGATTTTTACCATTGCCCAAAAGTTTGTCGATGCAGGAGTCACTAAAATTCGGCTTACTGGTGGTGAACCACTCATAAGAAAAGATGCTCAAGATATACTTGAAAAACTAGCCACTTTAAATGTAGAACTTGCCATAACCACAAACGCCGTCATAACAGATCGATTTATTGAGCTTTTTAAAAAGATAGGAATGAACAATATTAATGTGAGTCTTGACACATTAATTCCTGAGCGATTTAAATCAATTACGCGGCGAAATTATTTTCAACGTGTTTATGACAACATTTTTAAATTAGTTTCCGAAGGATTTAACATCAAACTCAATTGTGTCTTAATGAAAGGGATAAATGAAGATGAAATCATTGACTTTATTCATCTCTCAAAAGAACATGATATACAGGTACGCTTCATCGAATTCATGCCCTTTGATGGCAATAATTGGGATAGATCAAAGCTCGTGTCTTTTCAAGAAATTATGACTTATGCAGAGCGTGCCTTTTCCAAAGAGGACATCCTGCGCATAAATGATCGCCCTAATGACACCTCAAAAAATTATCAAATAAAAAATTATAAGGGTTCATTTGCGATAATCAGTACGGTAACTAATCCCTTTTGTGATTCTTGCAATCGCATCAGATTAACCGCAAATGGCAGAATAAAAAATTGTTTATTCTCATCCTCCGAAACAGATTTACTCACTGCGCTGCGTAAAAATGAACCAATCGAGCCGCTCATTGCACAGGCCATCAAGGCTAAATTTAAGATGCGCGGCGGAATGGATACCCCAGAAAAATTTCAGGATCCTAGTCAATACGAGAAAAACAGGAGTATGATTACTATTGGAGGTTAATTAACGCTCCCCCTTTTTAAACCCATAAATGTTCTGTCCTACAAAATCCGTTGGAAACTTTTCATCACCGGGAAATCCTAATTCAATAGTGCCGCTGTCCTCAGGAATATAATCAGTCTTGAAAATATAATCCCATAAACTCAAGCTTATCCCAAAATTGACCCCAAATTTTCCTTCTGGTAAGTCATAGGCGTGATGATATAAATGCATCACTGGGTTGTTTAAGATGTACTTCAATGGACCCCAAGTTATCTTAATGTTCGCATGGTTAAAGTGTCCAATGGCAATGGCTAAAAAGTGAACGATGTAAGCCTGTTCGGGTTCAAAACCAAATAAAATCATGACCCCAAAAGTTTTTAAGGGTTTGTAAAGAATGTTTTCCATCCAGTGATAACGCAGGTGCGCAGCAAATCCCATCTCTTTTACACTGTGGTGTACTTTGTGGAATTTCCAAAAGAAAGAATACTTGTGCAAAAGGGTATGCGTAAACCATTGCACGAAATCAAGGACTACGAAAAAGACTAAAAGTTGGGCCCACATAGGCCAGGCGGATGGATCAAACAAAGCCAGTGATTTGTCCGTAATACCGATATCGCTAAAACCGAGCTGCAACATTCTGTAAAATCCGCTTATGGCCACAGAAAATATGAAGAAGTTAAAAAACATATAAAAACCATCGAGCCAGAAATCCTTTCTAAATACAGATTGCTGCTTGCGCCAAGGGAAGGCAATCTCTAAAAACCAAACTAAGAGAGAGATCGCTATTAGACCATAAAAATAGTTTGTATACCATGGAACCTCAAACAAGATTGATTTCCATGTCCAATCAATAGTGCCCATAAAGGCATTTGCAAAACCGTCAATATACTTTACCATCTTATTGTAAAATTGTTGTGATACTATCTTTTTCTTTTGGATAATTTTCAAAATTAGACCATTCTGTCCAAGACCCGTCGTAATTTTTCACATTCTTATAACCCAATAACTGAGTTAACACAAAAGTCGTGTGCGCTGACCGAACTCCAGAATGACAATAGGCTACTACAGCTTGGTCTTTTTCAGGGATGATCTTCGAATATATTTTTTCTAATTCCTCTGTCCCTTTAAATTTTTTATCTCCTGAATAATTGACACAATCTGCCCAATCCATCAGTAGACTTCCAGGAATACGGCCTGCCGTTTTTGCGCCGGATTTCTGCTGGACTCCAGTGTACTCATTGGTAGTTCGCGTATCTAAAATT